>Ga0256828_1000030_pt1 | contig 104075 bp, 129 predicted proteins | sample CV88metaG_FD_185993 | JGI IMG/M metagenome (GOLD analysis project Ga0256828, IMG submission 185993) | Hydrothermal vent microbial communities from East Pacific Rise, Pacific Ocean - CV88 | ecosystem: Environmental > Aquatic > Marine > Hydrothermal vents | place: Pacific Ocean: East Pacific...
GTTATCTACATCTACACAAGTACTTAAAGGTGAAAAGAAATTAAAAGGGACAAACAAACTAGAAGAAAGTACTTCCTATTTTACACATATTAAAAAAGGTAGAGCTTATGATGGTCCTAGAGTTATTTATAATTGGATGAGAGATTAGAACCTCTCATCATATAAGTTATATAGAATTATTAAATAAATCTGCTATAAGTTGCCCTTCTGTACCTGTTTTATGAGCCAGTTTATAATGAGGTACTGCTGGTTGTGTTATATGATATTGCTTATATAATTTTTGTTTAAGTGTTAATAACGATCGTTTTTGTGCATTTGTTAAAGGTTCCCAAGCACCATTCTTATAAACACCAGTAGCTTCAATACCTATACCTCCATTATTACCTTTAGAACCAGCATGCCATAATTTCTTAGTTGGGTCTCCTATTTGGTAAATTTTACCATCTTGTGTAACAGTGTAATGAGCAGCTAAACCTTGCTTTAAAGCTCTAGGGTCATTCGGTGTATTAAAACCATGTCCAGCTGTTCTATGAGTTACTATTCTATTAGGTGTTTGTGTACCATGATACAATACTGGAATATCATATTTTATAACATTACCATCTACTACTCCAGTATATTTAGTATTTTGTACTGTATCTGTTGTAGTTGATTTAGACTGTTGTATAGGTTTACCTAAACCTTGTTGAGTCTTTTTATAAGTTAATATATCATTATCTAAAGATTGGTTTAACTGAAGTTTGTTTAAATCTATTTGTTGCTGTTTTTTAATAGCTAAAGCATTAGCTTCTGCTATATCTTTCTGTTGCATATTAGATAAAATACTGGATGTATTACTTTGTAAACCAGGAGCAATATTACCTATATCACTAGATCGATTTTTATTAGCACTTAATTGTAAAGCTTTTTGCATTAAGTTAGACATATATAACCTTTTAAAATAATTATACTATAATTTTAGTAATATACAAAGCTGTTAGTTTTTTATTAAACTTAAATAAACAATTAAAATATAAGGAGAATCATGAATAAATTACATGAAAAATTAAAATATGAAGAAATACGATATATAAATTATATTAAAGATTTATATATTATATTAAAGTTACCATATTATGGATAAATTAAAAGGTTTATTCTATAGTGTTGTTATATTTGCTTTACTTATATTTGGTATAGCATTTTGGTATATCAGTCTATTAGTTATCGTTATAGTGTCTATACTATATGCTGGACAACTAATAACTGTTATTGAGAAAGAGCTAAAAGAGTAAGTTACTTACTCAATTGCTCTATATTATGAAATAATGCTGGATTTACAATAGTGTCTAGTGTCATTCCAAGTAAATCTGCAGGTGTGTGTATTGAAGATGTTAAATCTCTAGTGAGTAAACTATCTCCTAGTGGACTATCTTCATATAATGTACCACCTGTTATTACTGCTAATCCTACATTTAAAGGGTTCTTTAAAGTAACCCTACTTAATACTTTTTGTATTCTAAGTAAGAACTTCGTAAACATCATAAATCCTCTATCTTCTAACCATTGCATACCTTTACCTTGCTTAACATTATAGTTAATTTGATTATCTAATATTTGTTTTACAGCAACTTTATGTGGTACTCCTTTATGTTTTAAATTATAATATGTTGAGTATCTAGCTCCAAAGTCACTGTATTGCATAGTTTTTAATAAACCTTTATACATATCAGTATTTTTAGATATATAAAGATACCCTAATACTTTCTTTACTTTATCTGGTACTTTAGTAGTTAATTTCTCAATTCTACTATCTATATAAGTTTCTCTATGTAAATCAGCATTAGCTATATCTTCTGTAGTAGATGTATACATACCTGCTTCTATTAATGGTTTTACTGGATTTTTCTGTAAATCATTTATTAATTCTTTTTTTCTATTTAACTCTTTACTTGTAACTACCCCTGCTTTTTCTTTAACCTTTATCTTCTTTATCTCTTCTTCAGTTTTTAAATAACTATCTAAGTATCTCATACCTTTTATTTGTTCTTTAATCTCATCAATAGGGCTTCTTCCTTGTAATACAGCTAATAACATATTTGATAATATATTAAAGTATAGTACATGAAGAGATCTAACAACAAGTATAGGTTTTAATGTCTTTATCATATGTTTCCATAACATATCAAGTAATCTAATTACTTGTGCTGCTTTAGGGTATTTAGCTGCTAACTTATTTTGAGTATCTCTACCAAATAATATAGCTTCTCTGTTCCCAAATACATGATATACTTGGTTTTCTCTTATAGGTATAGATGGATGTCTTTTATATAACTCTTTTACTTGTTCTTTAATATCCTCAGATAAGTCTTTACTCTTTCTATATTCTTCAATATATTCTTTATTTAATTTAGATGTAATTTCTAGTAATTTAGATACATCTGGATCTAATTCATTGTATCCTTTTTTTAACTCTATCTCTAAATCTACTATTTTATCAGTTTTTACTACTTTATCTTTTACTAATACAGCTATTTCTTTTTGTATTCTATTATAGTGTCTTCTTATAATGTCTATTTTAAAATACCTAGGCATAGGATTCCATACTTCTATAGATTTATCATTCTGTTCATAAGGTCCTATAAGTACATATTCCATTCTATCATATTTACCTACTCTTTTACCATACTGATAGTTTCTCTCTGCATTTAATTCTACTTCATCTAATACTTGTAGATTTACCTTTTTTGATAATCTAATGTCTGCAGCTCTAGCATAGGATTTAGCATATACTGTTTCTACTTTATTTTTAGTTCTAAGTACATTTTCTAACTCATTCTTACTTACTGTTATATTCATATCAGATACATATAGTGTGCCTTTATGGTCTATTGACCATATAGGCATCATTCCTGTATTTTCTGGTATATAGTATTCATTTCTCATTTTAAGCATTTCAGCTTTAACTTCTTGCTCTTTAAGAGACATTATAAGGTTAGTTTCTTTTCTTACAGCATCATGTTTCTTTTTATCAAATAAATCCTTATCTTCTAACATCTCACTTTTTAGTATATTTGTATATGAATTTATAGCTACAGTATCGTTAGTAGTTTTTACTGCTCCTGATTTCCAACCAGGTTCAGCATAAGAATCATTAACATATACTGTAAAATTATTATCATGTGTTAATGTATTATATGTATTATCTGATATTTTTATTTTTTTATAACCACTAAGTAGCATTTTCTTAGCAGTTTCTTCATCATCTCTACCTACCCTATATGTTATATATGCAGCATTAATTTTTTGATGATGTCCTTTCACTTTATTAATATCATATTGTCCTTCAAATTCTTCAATATGTCTATATTCAGCATCTATCATTTTACTATATCTACTTAGTAGATATATCTCTTTTTCTTTATCTTTTATAATTTTAGATACTCTAGTATTTAATACATTATCATTTTCTTTAATAGCGTATAGAGTAGCTAATTTATCAATTAAAGCTTTATTATATTTAGCTATAGGTAAATTATTAGCCATTTTAATATTATCAAATTTATCAGAAAAATAAGTACCGTATATCATATATGAGTTAGGTAATTGCCCTATACTTGCTTCACCAGTTACCATATACTTACCTAAACCTTTAGCTTGGTTGATAATAACTTGTACTTTATTACCTTTACCTATACTATCTTCTAATTGACTTTGTGTTAAATATATCTGTGTTTCTAGATAATCTGGATCTTCTAATATTTTTACTAAAGTTTCAAAATTAGATTCTTTAATTTTTGGTAAGTTATCATTTAATATACTTTCAAATTCTATATCAACTAAACCTTTAGTAATATCTGTACTTTCACTATCCGTTAATGGTAATATCTCCTTAATAGTATCTGACATAACCATAGTAGCTGTATCAATAGCATGGTCTATTTTATTAGTTACTACTCCTAGTTTTTCAATATTATATTCATGGTTATCACTTTGTCTAAATCCTCTAATAATCTGTTGTATATCACCAGAACCTTTTAAACCTTCAATACCAAAACCTTTAAGTAATTTACCAGGTATTTCTCTCATAAATGTTTCAAAATCACCTACTGTACCCTCATCATCTGATACTAACCACTTAGCAAATATTTTAGTGTATATCTTAGTTTTCTCATATTTACTTAAATTTTCATCATCTAATCTATTTAAATCTTCTCGATATTTTTTATTAGCTTCAGTACCTATATTAGCTTTAATCTTATCTACTTGTTTTTGTATTTTAACTGATAAATATTCATTAGCTTGTTCTAACTTATTTGAAGCATACTTTGATATACCTGTTTTAAATTCTAAATCTTTATATGCTATATTATTTATTTTAGTAATTTCTTGTAAGTATCTAGCCATAGCTTCAGCACCAGTTTCTTCTTTTCTATTACCTCTAATTTTTTCTCTAGTAACTTCATATAAATTTTTAATTAGTGCTATTAGCTTAGTGTATAATGTATTACCAGTATATTTTTCCCTTTTAATTTTAACTCTGTTTTCTAAGATATTTTTCACTCTTATATCTGTCTCTGCTCTAGCCATAAATTCATTAATACCTACTCTAGGATTTTTTAAGTATTCTACTAAATCCTTAGCTATTTTTTGTTCTGTAACTAAGTTTATACTAGTCTCAGGCATAAAATCTGTATACTTTACTTCTTTTAAAAATGCTTCATATATTTCTTGAATATCTATTATAGATTCTCTTACTTTATCAGGTGCATTTGTTATAGCAAATTCTCTAGCAGCATGTCCTAATTCATGTACATACATTTCTGCTGCTGACATTGTATTTCCAGCTATTAATGCACCATTTGATACATCTACATAAATACCTTTCTTTTTGGTATCTGTATCTTCCATAACCATACTACCAAAATTTTTATCTGCTTTACTAATTACTTGTACCATATCTGGTATATTTTTATTTAATTCATTAGTTAAATTTTTCATAGTGCTTCTTAATAAATCTTCATGCTCTTTACTTATTTTAACACTATCTAACTCTAATAATTTATTAAATATTTCATTATGTTTTTGTGGATTATTTATCATATCAGCAGATACCTCTATTAAGGTACTACTATTAGTATTTGATGTATCATTTGTAGCATTATATGTAGTTACATCATATACTTCTTCTACTATCTTATTAGCTAATTCTCTAGCTTTCTTATATTTCATATTAGGAGCTTGTTTTACTAACTCTCCTAATATATCTTCAAATATCTCATTCTTTACTTTTATACTACAATTACTCATATATTACTCACATTCTTTAATTTTAGATTTGTATTTATTATACATTTTTTTAGTTAGTTTGTTCTTAATAATATCTCCTTTATTATATGTTAATTCATCTGATAAAAATTCAGATGGTAATAGTTCAATAATTTTTATATTATTATCACTATTTCTTATATTAGTCTTAAAGAAGTCTATACTATTTTTAGCTTGTTGTAAAGATCTATTTATAGTATTTGTTCTAGTACTGTTACTAGTTCTTTTTTGTATTGTATACTTATCATTTTGTAACACAGCTATATCAGATACTTTTAGTATATGTTTATTTGTACTTGGTGTTAATATTGTATAACCTTTATCTCGTAATATTACTAGTTCATCTGCAAGTTTTTTGTATATTTTATCTTTATTTTTAATTTTTTTAAATGCTTTAACTATATAATCTGTACTATCAATACCTAGTAAATTTACTAGTACATCATCACTATCTATAATTTTATCATAATTACTAGCTAGAAATGTTTTACCTGAACCTGAATTAGCTACAATAATCTTATTTTCGTATTCTGGTTTTAGTACACCTATACCTTCTTTAGAGTCTTTATAAAACGAGTTAAAATCCCTTACATCTTTTGTCCTTGGTATAAATGGTGCCAGTAAATTCTTAGCATCAAATATAGTAGCTGCTTTAGCAACTGTTACTGTACTACCATTAGGTGCTACCCAATTAAATGTATCTTCTAATGTTTTCTTTTTATCTTCACTTAAGTCAACCCAAATAGCTTGTATACCTGTTGTTCTTTCAGCAACAATAGTTGTAGTGAACCCTGACGGATTTCTCTCAATATCAGCTTCGTATGTACCTACAACTTTATTATTTGTATCTACTATATCGTATGCTACAATTCTACTAGATGTACTATGTTCATTAAATCTTTTTATATTAGCTAATTTAGTACCTTTTGGTGTAACTGCTAATGTAAGTACACTACTTGATTTTAAAAAATTTTTTGCAGCATACTTCCCTAAAGGTTCCAATATGTCTATTTTAGCTAAATTACCAATTTTACCTAGTGCATTCATAATAGCTTCATTATCTGGTATTGAGAAATCAAATAATACAGTTATTTCAGAATTTTGTTGCAATTTATAAATAATTTTACTTATTGTTTCAGGTGTTGAGTCTAATAATGCAAAATCTAAATCATGTAAGTCAGTACCATTTTTACCTTGTTTTCTATATATTGTTCCTTGCATAGCTAATGCTTCAGAACCAGTAAACACTGCTGTATTATTAGATGCTTCCATAACATCATATATAATACTAGCAGCTTTTGGTTGTTGTTTAAAATCATTTGTTGGATTAACTTTTTTAGTACCTTTTTTAGGTTTAAATGATATAGCTTCTGCATTTTCTCCATTATAAATATTCAAAGCTAATTGTTTTATATTGAAATCTATTTTATATTGTTCAAATTGTTTTTTATTAAATATTTTAGCAAATGTATATTTTATAAATTTAAGTATTTTACCTAATATACTATTATCAAAACTTTTACCTAAACCAATGTCTAACAGATCATCTTTAATACCTTCAGATATTTTATGCTTAGCTTCTTCTCTTGTTATTGTACAGTCTTTACTTACTTTAGTTATTAAATTATTTACAAATGTTGATTTTTCTAACATATTAACATATATATCAGCATACTTTTTTATACTTATATCTGCATTATTTACATAACTATCTACAGCTAATACTAGTTCTTTTTTAGTATACTTATCAACACTATCTTTGACATCTGGATACATAGTTTCTAATTTATTTAAAATTTTATTATATATATAAGTATCCATATCATCATAGGTTTTTAAGTCTTTAGCTTCTAAAAAGTTATTTGTTAAAATATTTCTTAACTCTTCTTTAGATTTATTATCTAATTTTTTAAATAACCCTTTAACCCAAGTACTAAACTTTTTCCACCAATTATAAGCTAAACCTTTTTGTACTACTACTTGTTCTCCAATAGCTTGTACTAAAGCTTCCTCAGTACCATATTTTTTAATACCAGTTTGTACTATAGGTGACTCTTTAAACATTGCTATATAATGATGAGCATATTCATGTGGTAATGTATCTTGTGTTTGTAGCTCAGGATTTATAAGTACAGATAGAGCTTTTATATCTGCTTTACCTCTAATATTTTTACCTAAGTCTTTATAATCTAGTTTAATATTAGGGTATAATTTTTTTAATAATTCTTGTAACCTTTTATTTAATTTCTCATCAAATTTACCTGTATTAGGTGTATTTGTTTTTTGAAATTCAGGTATATCTTTATCTGTATTTACATCTTCAGCATTATCAATATCTGCTAAGTCCAATAAATCTTTATAAGCTTCATTATAAGTTTTATATACACCTATTTGTAATCTAAGTGCAAATTCATTACTTATATTAACATCTGTTGTAGCTAGTATAGTTTGGAATTTTTCAGGTAAATCTGTTATACTAGTATCAGTAATCTTTGTATCAGTGTTTGATGTAGTTGGAGTATTAAACCAATCATCTGTATTAGTAGCTCTTTTTTTAGATTTTTTTAATTTTTTTATATTCTTTATTATAGTATACCCTTTATCAATATAAAAATTAAAATCATCTATATCATCAAATACACTATGTATATATACTACAGCTGGTTCACCATCCATAGTTAGTATAGGATGTTCCATCTCAAATGAGAAATAATCATAATTGTATCCTTGTTCTGCTATAACATCTTTTAAACTATTATATTTACTAGTATTAGATTGTTTTTCTTTATTACCTTTTAAATCGCTACTAATAGTATTTTCTGTATTGTTATTATTTACTAATATTTCTAGTTTATCAACTAAAGGCTGTATAGCCTCTTGTTGTTTTATATTATAGTTTAGTGATAGTTCAGCTAACTTATTTAGTAAGTCTAATGCTCCACATTCCATATATATCCTTTAACAGTTTTCTAATAATGTTTGTAATAAATCATTATTTTTTATTTTATTAGTACCAACTAAATCTTTTAGTATATCTTGTATAGCTTTTTTAGGAGCTGGTTGTAACTTATTATAAGTATCTATTATACTATCTAAATCTTTATTTTTACTAGATTTTATGTTTTTATTTTTTTGTATAAACTCAACCATTTCCTTAATTCTCTTAGAAACACTCCTACCACTAGTAAGTAATGCTATATACTCTTTAGCTTTTTTCTTATTTATATTATCAGTAGCTTCTATACTTTTCATAGCATCTAACATACTATTTTTTGGTATTTGTCTAAATGTTATACTGTATCTATAATTATTTTTTGCTTTACCAACAGTATGGTATAGTAATCCTGTATTCATTTCAACCAATGAGCCATTAGGGACTGTAATTGTATTACCACCTATTTTATGGTCAGTAATAGTATCGCCTATACTTACAATAGCTACAGGACCAACATTACCATTAACATCTAAATAAATACCTTCTGCATCTTGATGATTTCCTATACCTACACCTTTACCAAATCTATTAAATAGTACATGATTGTATTTACCAGTTTCAACACCTAATTTACTTTCTACTTTTCTAGCTAATTCAGATAACCATTTTGGCATTGGTTTTGGTTTATGTATTAAAGTACTTTTACCCCCATTATACCTATACTCTATAGGACCAAACACTTGTGCTACTTGAGTTTGTACATTATGTGTATTTGATTTATTATTAGCAGTACTAGTTTTTATTAAATTTTCCATATTATTTATTAATGTTGTACTATATGTATCATTTATAAAATTTTCATGTATTACTACATCTTTAGGTTTAGATTTAGTCTTAGGTATTTCAATTGTAATAATATTTTCAGATTTTATAGTACTTTCATCAGTACTTTTTAAATAATTCTCTACATCTTTGTATGTAGTAAATTCTTTATTTTTAATAATACTAGGTACTAGTAATGCTATAGCTACAGGTAGTTCATCTACTGTATCTTTAAGTGATTTTGGAAAATCTTCAAATTCAGTACTTAAGTATACATTCTTTTCACCAACTTCTTTACCATTAATCTTAGTAGGTATATTTATATTATATTTAGAAAATATGTTTAATAACTTAACTTCTAAATTTTCTGATAATTTTTTACCAGACTCTAATACTAAAGATATTGTATTAAATGCAGTTTTATCAGCTCTACTTATATCATTAGGTACTAATTTAACTAGTTTAAGTAATGTATTATTATCTTTACTAAATTCTATATCTGTTTTAGCTAACCTTTCTCTGATATTTGTAAGTATTTCTGGAAACTTTTTTGACCAATACTCTGGTATCTTATCTCCACTATGTGTCAATACTTTATTACCAGTACTTAATAATAAAGCTTTTGCAGAATTGTTATCAGTATAGTACTTTAACATAATCTTTTTTAGTATAGCTTCTGTTTGTTCTTCCCAAGCTTTTTTAAGATTTTTATCTTTACTCTTAATATTTGAACCTAGAATTTTTGCAGCAAACCCTGATGTATAATTACGCTTAAGTCCAGTATCTTTTGGTTTATTCCATTTAGCACCTTCTTTATTAAGATTAAGTATCTTTTCTGCTATCTTATGTTCACCAAAGAATTTAGCTTTAATATACTGATATGCTCCTTCTACAGTAGCAAATTCAGTATGTCCTGTAATAAACTCTGTATCTGTATTATTTACTGGTATTGTATTAGAATCTAATATAACTGTACCAGTATTAAAGTTTGATAAGCTATCATAACCATTAGCTTCAGTAGAGTGTATATTTATAACTTTATTAGTTTTTACTTTATTTATATAGTCCTTAATCTCTTTTAATTTATCTTTACTAGGATTTTCTAATAAATCATTAGTATATTCTAATAATTTACTCTGTAACCCAATATCCTGTGTATTTGCAAATATCTCATTAAGCACAAGTTGTAGGTTAGCTATTTTATTATTATTATCATAAGGTAGTATTTTCATATATGTTAAATTACCAGTTAATAAGTTTAATCTATTAGCTAGATAATTATATAGCTTAGGGGCTTTAGTTTTTAAATTAGATACACCTGTACCTATACCGTTAGATGGTAATACTATTGTTTTACCTTCTTTAAGATAATTCTCTACTACAGCTAAATCTGTATCTACTTGTTTTTTAAATTTATCAAAATCTTTAGTTTCATAAAATCTAGTAGAATCTTTAGTATTAGCATTTTTAACAGTAACTATACCTATAGTATTAGGTAATCCTCTAATTACTGCTTGTGTAATATTTGGGTACCTTCCTTTAGTTTCATCTTTAATATCTATTAAATTTTGACCAGAAGTTCTTTCTTCATTATCACCAAATAAGTAAATCTTATCCATATCTTTCTCTACATTAGATCTATATAATTTTTTTATTAGTTCTACTTTATTATTATACGGTACAAACTTAGAGTTAGATACAGGTTTTTTTGAACTATTTACTTGAGTATTATTTTTAGTAGTTCTTTCATTGTTATTAACTACACCTTTATTTAGTAATTCTTTATGATTTATGAGATTTCTCAATACTTTAGCGTGAGTTAAATCACTAGTTTTTTTATAATAAATTATTTGTTTAGGTACAGTATTATTACCTATTACTTTTATATCTAATTTACCATCTAGTATTTGGGAAATTATCCAATCTCTTCTATTAGGTTGTACATCTAAATCAGATTTTTTAAGTAACCAGTTAGCAAATCTTTTACTCACTTCTTCTTCATTACCTGCTTTAATAATATAACCAGCTTTTGTATACTGCTTATCTTTACCTTTTTCATACCCTGTAACTAAGAAAGGATTACCATAATGATGTTGTGCATCTAAACCTTTTACATAATCAGATTTAAATACTCTCTTGGAGTATATACCTAAATTACTATTATGTGCTGTAACTGCACCTTTTTCTGTGTTAGTTATAAGAATGCCATTATTACTAATATCAGATAATACATTTTCAGGAAGTTTATTAGATTCTAATTTATCTCTTACAGGTTTATCTTTATCTTTCTTAAGTACAGCATCTAATTGTTCTTGCCATTTAGGATCAGCCATATTAATTACTGGTCTACCTTTTTTGCTAGCTAGTATAATAGCTTGTCCAGTACCTCCAGTATTATGTTCATTATTAGTACCACCATAATATACTTGACTATAATTAGTTACTGCTTCACCTTTATTATTTAATGGTGTCCAAGCTAGTACAAAATCTACTGGGTTATCTAAGTCTTTACCAAATACTTGGTTAGTATTTCTAGCCATTAACTTAGCTGGACCATCACCATTTTTAATTAAAGCTTCAAAATTACCGTGAGTTTCTTTAGCTACATTCCATTCAATACTATCTTTTTTAATATCTTCAGGTCTATATAATTCTCTAGTGCTTCCATCTTCTTTAGTACCATCAATAAATGCTCCATCAGCACCTTCTTTTTTATTTTTAAATGTCAATCCAGTTCTAAGTGTATATCCTTTAGATTCTAAATATTTAGCAACTTCTGTCATAGTTTCATAAATAGGTTTACCATTACTATCTACAGCTTTAGTACCTCTTCTACTTCCAATACCAGCATAAGTCATAGACTTAGAATCTTCTGTATATTCTGGTAATGAATCTAATATAGGTGTAAGTTTTTTATCTACTATTGTATTTTCAATTATTCTAATCTCTACTTCAGAACTATAAACTCTACCTAAAGTTATTAAATTATGTATAGGTATAGAGAACTTATTAGAGTTCTTTACACCATATTTATTTTGTAATTTCTTAATCTCTGATTCTATCTTTTTTGCATCACAATTCATTAACAGTTACCATCCAGTACTTTAGTAAGTATTTTTATTATTTCTATATTATACTCTATTTTTTGTTTAGTATCTTTAATACCATTAGTAGATAAGATACTTTTTAAATAGTTTTGTCTTGCTTTCTTAGTTTTTAATGCTTGAAGTTCAGGTATATTATTAATACTACTTAATCTACGTTTTATTCGTAATTCACCTTCTTCTATAAATTTATCTATATTATATGTAGCTTTAGACTCTATAGCACTATTCATTGCTGGGAATTGGTCAACAACTACATCATGTGAAAACATCTCTTGTCTTTTTATCCATACATCCTCTGCTAGTTGTTCTAACTCTACTACTTGGTCTAAAAATGGTTTAGTGACATACTCTTCATCACCATTTTCATTAGTTTTTTTAGATTGCTTTTTCTCACTTTCTGTACGCATATCATCTAAGTTAATATAATCTAAATTCTTAGCTTCTTCATATACAGCTCTAGCACCTTTAGCCATACTATTAATGTTATCGTATGCTTTACTTGTTTCTATAAAATTGGTGTTCATACTTTTTACAGTATCTAATTGTCCACTAGCTCCTAAAACTAAAGCATCATGTACTGGTATAATACCAGTTTTATCTATATTATCATTAATAGTTTTAGCCATAGTTACAGCATCTTCTGTATGTGTAGGTATAACACCTGCTGCTGAGTAAGCTTCTGTTATTTTCTTAATAAATATTTTAGTAGATATTGTTCTACTTTCCCCACTACTAGTAGTATATCTTAATGCTGGTTTATTATCAGAATATGGTATGTCATCATCTTTAGCTAAACCACTATCAAAAATAAAGATACCATCTTTTAGTCTATCACTAGAAGCTGGTCCATCAAATATAGGTAAAAATTTAGCTAATTCTTTAGTTAATTCAAGTGTTTCATCTTGAGATAATGTAAGAATTTTTCTTTTACCAGTATTATTTTTATTTAATTCTTCTAACTTTTCCTCTACTTTTTTAGTCATAGCTTGTTCAAATATTCTCATCATATATCTTGATGTAACATTTACTGCATCAGTAACTTTAATCATCTCACCAAATGTAGACTCTACAGCCTTTGATACAGCTTTACCTAATGAGTTTTGAAACATAGTAGTTAATACTGTATCTAAGTTATTCTTTTTAGTACCTAACATATGCAGTGGTGTATTACCTAAAGCTAATACTAAATCATCAATAGTGTCTATATTTAATGTTTCATTGAGTTGAGCAACAGGTAATAAATGAGATAATGTTAATGCTGCATTATTTTGTAAATCAATATCTTCAGTATTATGGTAATCTTTTAGTAATTTACTAATAGCTTTATTAGCAGTTGCTTTACCAATATTCTTAATTACAGTCTTTAATGAACTACCATACTGTGTAGTCATAGTAGGGTTTTTAAGTAAGTCTCTTAGAGCTTTAGTTAACCCTTCATCAATATCTGGTAAGAATTGCATAAATAAATCATCTTCTAATACATTACCATCACTATCAAATAGTAAACCTAAAGGATCAATAGAACTTATATCATCATCAGGTGCTTTATTTTCTAATAAAGCATTAACTAGGTCTTCTTTTGAAATTTCAGCAATAATACCTTGTGAGAAGTAAATATCTAGCACTTTACCTTCTTCTCCATTTTTTCTAGATTTATTACTCTCACCTAATTGTGTTAACATACCATCTTTAAGCATATCATCATAACTTACACCAGTTTGATATAAGCCAGAGTTATCAGTATCTTTAAATACAAACCCACCTTTAACTAGTAATTCATAAATATTTTTACTTAGTGGTATTTGTAAAGATTTAATCATAACACCATTTGTAACACCATCAAATTCAGCAGAAATATGAGCTTCAAAATTATCATTTGGACCAGCATTCTTATAAGCTTCAATAGCTGCTAAAGCTTGCATTGCATGACCAAAGTGATCTATATTTTTCTTACCATCTTCACTAATTTCAGTAGCTAGTTTAAATAACTCATCCATATCTTTTGTTAATAAATCTGTTGCAAAATCTATAGTATCTTGAGGTATTTCTTTATCAATGTCTAAACCAAAAGCTTGAGCAATACCAAATTTAAAACCTATAGTATCTAAAACATCTTTATCTATAGCTGCTTTATTTAGTACACTTCTAGATTTAACTGGTACTGTGAGCCATCTATGAGCTTCTTTCTCATTCTGTTGGTCAATAAGTACTGATTTACCATTAAGTCTGTTATTCTTAGGAGTGAACCATGTAAAATAAAAAGAATTATTTCTAACACCACTAGTTATTTTAGTATCTAGCTTTAGTAATTCATCATAAGCTCTAGTAATACCAAGATTTTGTGCTTTAGCTACTGATTTATCATATTCAGATAATGTAACATCATTATCAATATCAACATCATCTCTCCAACCCATAAGTTTTAAAGCTTGTTCTTTTGGTACTTTTTTTACCCAATCCATAGCTTCTGGTATAAGATAATTCTCTTGTTGATTTAAGTTATTAATAGCATCTGCTACAGTTTGTGTAGGTATAGTAACACTATTATCTTTAATACCTATTTCTTCTGGTGTCATAGTTCTAGGTTTTTCAAATTGAATACTATGACTATCTTGAGGAATAATTGTATCTTCTTCTAATTCATCAATAATATCTATAGTTTCTTTTAATATATCTTTATCTGTATCTTTTTTAAATTTTAAAAAGTTAACTGAAGAATCTTTATTTTTATCTGTTATTTCAATATCTAAGTCAGCTTTCTCAGCATACTCTTCCAGAGACATAGCTACATTATCCATATAACGCTCTTCTAACATTGCTACACCTAATAGTCCTAATCCAGATTTAAAACGGTTATATGCTGCTATATCACCATCTTTTGGTTTAGCTTGTAGATCTAGTAAATCCATAATTGATGTACCAATATCATTAGCTAAACTAGCTCTAGTTGTTAGGTTCTTAAATGTATTTCTCATCTCATCAGTAATTTCATACTCATTTTTACCTAACATAGAAGCTATCTGCTCATCTTCTTTATAACTTAATTTACTTAATTGATTTCTTAAAGTAGTGTATGTAGCTACAAATACAGCAGTAGCAACATTCTTATCTATATTACCCTTATCATCAAGTATAAATGCAGTACCAGGTTGTCTAAAGTCAATATAATTTTTAAGTTTTTTACCATTAACATCAAGCTCAATATCTTTAAAAAATTTAACAGCTTCATTTGTTATTTTAGTTAATGTTTTACTTTCTATCATATTAACAGGTACCATACCTAATAATGATGTACCTTTCTTCTTAGTTTGTGCAAAGTCTTCAAATTTTAAAGGTATACCAGATTCTAATCTAGCTTCTTGTGCTTTTGTATCTATTTTACCACCAGACATAGGTGTATTACCAGCTCTATATTTTTGTCTAAGTAATAAATTCTTAGTGTAATTAGGTGTAGATGTTTCAGTTTTAAGTCTTTTAAGTCTTTTAGTCAATACTGCTAATGTTCTTTTATTTCTACTTTGTTTCTTTAAAGCTTTCTTTCTGCTATCATTAAAATTTTGTAATTCATCATATTGTACTTCAGTATCTTTATTAAATAATTTAATTATTTTTTTAGTAGTTTTAGAGTATTCTTTTTCAAAGTTTTCTATATTTTTAGTAGAATTATCTAATTCTTTTTTCTTAGTTTCTAGCAATTTCTCTTTTTCTTTAATTTGTTTATTTAATGTTACCATATCTTTAAGAATTTTACCACTACCATTAACTAATTTACCTAGGTAATTCCATAGATTTTTATATACAGTTCTTAATTTTTGTATAGTAGTTTCTCTAATCTTTAGATTCTTACTATGGTTATTTGTTAATTTATGTACTTCTTTATTAAGATTAAATAACTTATCTTGTAATTGTATACTTTTACCTTCTAAAGTTTTTAACTCTCTTTCTAATTTAGCTACTTCTTTTTTATCTACTCTTTCCTTAGCTTTAAGCTCTTTAAGTTTATTGTTTAATAATGTTAAATACTCTAAATGCTGTTTAGTACTTTCAGTCATAGTTTCTGAAGAATCTAAGATTGTTTTTTCAATAGCTGAAATTTTAGCTTCAGTAACTTTACCATCTACTGTAATAGTTTTTATAAATTTTTTATTATTAGCTTCAATTTCTTGTTTAAGTTGGTATATTTTGTCTTCTAACTCTTCTACTTCTAGTCTTTTAGTTACTACTTCAATATCACTCTGTGTATTTTCTTCTTTATTACTATTATGTTTTTTATCATATTTTTCTTTCTCTCTATTAATCTCATGAGGTACTGTAACTTCATTATCAATATTTAATAAACTATTATACAAATCCAATTCAGTTTTAATAGATTTTGCTAATGCAAATATATCTGTAGTTTTATCCGTACTACCATCAATATTTCTAGGTGTATTGAATTTTTGATCAACAATAGAATTATAGCTAATAGTTATTTTCTTATTGCCATTACCAGTACCTACTTCTTTGGACTCTAATTTATATATAGAATGTAGTGCATCTATAAGTTTAGTAGGGTCATTTCTTAGCTCTTCTGCTGTATAGACTACTTCATCTTTACTATCAGATAACATATCTTTTACATCAATACTAGGTACTGTATAACCATTAGCATATAAATCTTTAATAGTAGCATTTATATCTGAAGACATATTTTTAATAGCTTTAGCAATAGCTACTAATTTAGCTTTTTTAGTACTTTGTTTAGTTTTAATCTTTTTAACTACTTGTTCTTTAGTTTTAGCTAAAGACTCTATTTTTCTATCAATATCATAAATAGATATTAATTTTTTAGCTTTTAATCTACTATAATAATTAGCTCTATTAGAACCTGTAAAACCTTTAGATAAGAATGTTTTAATATCAGGTGGTGTAGTTCCATCAGGTATATGTTGTTTTATATAATTTTCAGTAAATTCTATAGTTTTTTGTTTAAGTTTTTCATAATGTTTTATTGCTAATTCATTATGTTTTATTTTCTTAATTCTTTCAACAATACCATCTTTACCATATATATCTTCAGCAATAATTCCTTCTGCTGTAAGTTTAACTTTAGGTTTTTTAGTTTGTTTTTTTGATTTAGTTTTAGTACTTTTTTTACTATTCCTGTTATCTGTTTTTTGACTAGTATTGCTAGAAGTTTCAGTATTAGGATTTTCAACATAATCATCTACAGTACTATCTATTGTGCTATCATAATTCTCAATAGCATTTATATAGGTTTTTATATTATCTAAATCTTGTTTCTCTTCATTAGGTAAACTATCATAATAAGGGACCATATTATCTAATAAAGCTTTTAACTTTGGTATAGGTAAATTATTTACATGCTCTGGTAATTTATCATGAAGTTCTTGTATTACAGAAGAGTCTGGAGTAGCTCCAAATACTTGTATTTTCTCAGAATACGTCATATTATTTAATCTATCTAAATCTACATCTGACAATACTTTAGTACTTACATCATTAATTTTAGCTTCAAAATTATTAATAGCTTGTTCATAATTTTTTACTTTAGCTTTCTCTTCAGTTGTTAGAGTATTATAATCTAGTTTATCTAAAGCTTTTTGTAACCTATCAAGTACAATTTTACTAGAACCTAATTTAGTATTTTGCAAAGCTTCTTGTGATACTATGGCATCATCTAAAATACCAATATGTTTATCTAACTGAGAGACTTTACCATCTTTACTAAGTAATAATGTATCTAATTCATTTAATACTTCTTTATTATCATATTTACCATTACTCATTTTAGCAGATGGTACTTCATTCTCTAGTTCATTATATAATGTACTTACTACATCTTCATGGTATTTACCATCTAGTGTATTTTTAATAGTCCTTACTTTAGCACCTTGATTTTGTACTAGTTCTAATAATTCTTCTGATGGATTTGTTTCATAATCACTATACAATACTTCAAATATATTAAGATTATCTTGATAAGCTTTAGTAAGTTTTTCAGTATTTTCTTTATTAGGTTTTACAACATAATTATCAATACTGTCTAATTCTTCTTGTTTAAATTTAACATTATTCTCTTTAACATCTTTAATAAATGCAGGATGTCTATATATAATATTATTGTTAGTATTAGTAGTGGTAGAGTTACTAGTAGTTTCTTGTATAGGTTCTTCTTTATTATCAACTACATCTTTACTACCTACTTCCTCTTTTTTAGCTTGTATAGCATCTAATGTAGTTTCAATACTGTTACTTACTCCAGCACCAAATCCACCAGCACCTAAACCACCTAACATACCAGTTAATGCTTCATTTTGGTTATTAGTATTTTCAAATACATCTAGTACAGATTTGTCATTAATATAAGCTTGAGCACCTAATATCTCACCCCAAGTTTGAGTATATTCTTGGACAGCTTCTTCACCAGCTTCACCAGCTATTGCTAAAGCTTTTGTAGCTATTTTTTTAGCTACTGCTGTCTTACCTTCTTTAGGTAAACTATTAAAAGCCTTTCTAAGTACTTGAGCACTTTTATCTAAACCAGTAACATCAGCAAAAGCTATTCTATCTGGTAAGGTTAATAATAATTGTAAAGCATAAGTTCCAATAACTTCACCTATACTTACATCAGGATTTTCACCAGCTTTTATTTTATTAGCTATTCTATCATCTAGTACATTATTTGTCATAGTACCAACAGTACCATAGAACCCATAGTTCTTAGCTACATGATTTAAACCTGTAAGTAGTGTTTGATTATCTTTAAACTTATCATAGGCTTTAACTTCTTTAGCAGTCATTTGAGCTTTAGCTATTTGTTCTGCTCTATTTGCTTCAGCTATCTTACCAAGTTTTCTAGCTTTATTAGTTTTATCTAACAGCTCTGCTACTTTAGTAAATTTACCAGTACCAACTGTCATACCTATCATTAAAGGTACAGACTCTGCAAATGTTTCTGGTCCAGCTACTACAGCATTATAAATAGCATCTAAATAATTACCTTGTTCCCAATATGTTGCAGCATCACTAAGTAATTGTGTTGTACCTGTTCTATCATATCCTACAAACTTATCTACATTCTCTTGTTTTTTAGCTTTATTAAGCCAAGTATTATCACCAGGTGTTACAACATCTAGAATAAAGTCAGCAGTATCTACTAACATTTTAGCACCACCAGCTTCTAAAGCTTTTAATACACCATCTGTAGCACCAGATTTTAATTTAGCTTCATATATATCAGTAAGTCTTTTACTATACTCTTCATTCTTTTTATAATCTTCTTCAGTCTTATTAACATCTGTACCTAACAAGTCTTTAGTTAGTAGTTCTGTATAACCAGAACCAAAATTAACACCTGAAGCTTCATCTCTATTCATTGTAGTACCATCTACAGTAACAGTACCTGAGTCTAAAGCTCTAGCTTCTAATACATCTTCGTTAGCATTCCATAGCTTTTCCCATTCTTCAGCACCAGCAAATCTTTTCTCTTCTACAATTTCATAACCATCTTGTATATATTGATCTTTATATCTAGAATCTGCACCTACTTTAGTTCTACCATATTTATATAAATATTTCTCTGAACCATCTGGATTATATCCATCAAACTTTCTAAGAGTATATATACCATATTCACTATTAGGGTTATTCTCAGCTAATTGATATTGTTGTATTAAATCTTGTAAGGTAGTTTCTCTAGCACCTATAATATCTTTATTATCCATATTATATTGCTTACCGTTAATAGTAGCTTTAAATTTACTATTATTTAACCAATCACCTTGTCCATAATCAGCTATATTTTCAGTAGCTTCCAGTACCCAATCTAAAGCATCTATACCTGTATTAGCAGCTTCTTTAGCCCTAATAACAGCATTACTATCATTAGCTAGTTCTCCGTTGTCTTCATATAGTAATTTACCTTTACGAAATAACTCTTTCTTTTTTAATTCTGCTGCTCTGTAAGAATCTAAATTAGTATCAAGTAAGTAGTTATCAGAATCTAGTTCTGTTAAACTTGTAGTAGGTAATGGTTCAATAGTGTTATCTACACTACTGTAACCATCAACTAATCCTGCATTTACTTCGTCATATACTGATGACATAAATGGCATATCTATCCTTTATAATTTGTCTTTAGTTGTAGCTGTTTGTACTTTCTTATATTCTGTATCAGCTTTAGTTTTAGCTAATTGAGCTAATTTTATTTTGTGTTCTAAAGCTGGACTAGAACCTTTAATTTCTTGTTCTTTTAAAAGTTTTTGCAAATCTATATCAGCTTTTACTTTAGCTGTTTTAGCTTCTGTTAAAGCTTTATATGCTATTTTATCTCTATTTTCCTTAATAGTAAGATTAGATTTTCTAGTTTCTTTACTTAACTCTTCTAATTTATTAGCTCGTTTAGCTACTAAACTGTCATAATTATTTATTAAAGAATCTCTTTTTTTAGTAGCATCTAGTATAGCTCTAAGTTGATTTTTTTCTGATAAACCACTAGCTTTGATTTCTGCTACTTTATCTGAGAATATTTTATTAGCTTGTGCTATAATAGCTTTTTTATCATCATTTAGTACAGATAATGTTTTTGTACCATAAACAGGTTTAGTCATAGGTGTACTTTTAACAGCTTCACTATAAGCTTTATCATATTTAACTTTATAATCTTTAACAGCTTTATCATATTGTTTTTGAACTAAATCATTATGCTTCTTTTTAGCACCTATATCTTCCATTTGAGTTATAAAATCTTCTTCTGGATCATCTATAGTATAAGCTTTATCAGCAGCTTTAAACCCATATTGAGCTTCTACTGCAACATCAGCTATATTCTCAGGTGTTCGTATAGGTCTAGTTAAATAATCTCCTATAGTAAATAAGCCTTTATTAGCTGCTACAGCACCTTTAGCTATATATTTACCAGCTTTTGTTACTAGTCCATCTTCTTCGTTTAATTTATCTGGATCAATTAAACCTCTAATCTTAACTCTTTTAACTTCTGGTAACATATCACTATTTTTAATAGCTATATATTGTTTATACAAAGTATCAGATTTTTCATCTATATCATACATTTTACCTAACTTAGGCTCTTTTAAACCTTTAGGTTTCCAATCTTCTGGTAATGCTGTATGTTCAGCAGGTGTTATAATATTACTTGTATCTGTAACTTCTTTAGTAGTAGTATAATCTATAGATGTTGGTGTATTAGCTACTAATGTTTTAGCTCTTAACTCTTCTAAAGCATCTTGTTCTGTTTGTTTTCTTATAGTTTCATTATCTTTTCTTATTTGATCAAATTCTCTTTTTTTCTCAGCTAATTTAGCATAATCTATAGCATTATTTTTTTCTAATGCTTTAGCTCTAGCTTTAGCTTCCATTTCTTGTGTATCTCTAGTAGATAATTGATGAAGTACAGTGCTTAAATCACTACCTACATTATAGCTACTAATATGTTGTGTTCTAAATGCCATATAATACCCTTATAGTGTTGTATCTAAATCATGTCCAGATAAAGTATTATCTCCACCAGGGTTCATAGAATTACCTAATTTTTTAGCTCTTTCTCTTTTATTTTGTTCCATAGTAGCATTATTCTCTAACTGAAACTTTCTAGCTTTTTGGTTTTGTCTATCTGTATAAATAGCATTACCAACTGAAAATAAATCTGTAAGTGTACTACCTAAACCTTTCTCACCTGTTAATGATTTCCAATCAAAATTATTACCACTATTAATTGTATTATCTGTTTGTATACCTGAAGTACTTGAGTTTATAGTAGGTGTTGAAACACTTACAGATGGTGTACTAGCTGTTATAGGTATTACTGGAGATGTAGCTAAGGCTACTCCTTTAGAACCTATTGGAGGTGTTACTGATGAAGTAGGTGTTGTTGGTACAGTAGGTGTAGGAGATGTACCTAATATATTACCTAAACCAGACACTAATCCATTACCTAATGTACCAAATAAATTACTTAAACCACTCATTGCTATCCTTTATATATAATTTAAGATATTATATCGTATTTAAGTGATTAAGTATAGTTTGTTATCCAGATACCACATTTACTTTTCTATCTAGTACCTCTGATATACCATAAAATTGATCATAGTTATATAAACTAGCACCTAACATATTAGCTATAATAGCATCAGGTGATTTACTATCTATAAATGAATACTCTACAGATTTATCTGTAGGTCTTATAAGTGTGCTTCCATCTAGGTTATCTAATCTTTCTTCTATCTGTTCTTCAGAACTTTTTAAAGCTTCTCTTTCAGCTTTCTCTTGCATATGTTTTTGTTCTACAAAACCACCAACTATTTGAGAAGTTTGTATTGCTAATTTTAAGAAATTTTCTGTAAAATTAGCTGTAAAAGCTGCCCAAGAACCTCCAGATATTTGAAAAATAGCTAACCCTATTTGGAATATTAATCCTAATACAGTCCCTTGTAACGCTTCCATTATAACCTCTACTACAATAGTAGTAACTATGGATACAACAATATCAATTATTAATTGTCCTACAGCACATCCAGCAGGACCTAATAAACAACTTACTATAGTTAAAATAACACCTATAAATCTAACATACCAGTCAACAACTATAGTTTTAATAGCATAAGATATAAGACATAAGGAATGTTCGTACACTGTAACAAATTCATTAAACCTTAACTTATATAAAACAAAATAAGGTAATACTAACCTATGTTCATTTTTATTATCTCGTAGATATAAAGTAAAACGGTGTCCAGATATTGTAAATGTACATGTATAATTGGATATAGTCATTACCTGATATAAATTTTCAGCAATCTGTACTTTAATAGTAAGTACATCCCCATTAGAAGTAAAAGTGTTAGCAAAAGCTTCACGCCAATCATCATAAACATTTATATTATCTTTTTCTACTACACTAAATGTACCTTGTTTTTTTATGTCTTCTTCAGGTCTAACTTTACCTTCAAAAGTCTCTACTTTAATATCAAATGTATATTGTTGTTCTATTGCAGTTTTACTAGTAAACACAATATCTTGCTCATCTATATCGTTTACACAATAACCTAAATAATGTGGGTTAAGTTTTTTATCAGTATATGATAAATCAAAATTATCAGCATAGTAAGCAAAAGTTTTAAATAATGCTCTAGCAAGATATGCTTCTTCTTTCATATATTTTTTATGAAATTTTTCTGCTATTTCTTCAGTAACAGTATAAGATGTATCAGCTCCACTACCTTCAGATAAACCTTCTTTCATTAGCATATCAATTAACTTAATAGGTAAATCTTCTGCTTGTTTAGGATCATACCCTTTAGCTTGTACTATATAAGGATTTCTAGTAGATAGTCCTGTTATTATGTAAGCATTATCTATTACTGGTTCACCATCATCATCTGTATCACTAAGAGTTTTATGAAAATCACTAGCAGATATATTAAGCTTACTTAACATTTTTTTACTATTAGCAGTCTCTTGTATTAACTCACCATCCTCTTTCAAGGTAATTATAGGTGTCATATATACATCTTCAGTAATAGTATCTATTAAGTCATCTGGTAGATTTTCCTGTTCTTCTAAGTAATATACAATATTTTCAGCATTATTATATATAGAGCCTCTAGCTCTATCTTTTGTTATATTCACATTTGATGAATCTATAACTATATTAAAATATAAGATAGCATCTTTTTCATCTTCATCTAATTCTTTAGTTAATACTCTTAATAACAATCCATTATATTTAGTATTTTCTTCGTTAGTACCATCACCATCTGCATCTAAATCATATTTATCTACAATACCATCTTCATCTTCATCAGTTTTACCATCATCTACACCATCTTCACCGTCATCATCACTATCTGCTCTATCTCTAATACCATCAGAATCTTTATCATCATACTCATTAGTACCATCTCCATCTACATCAGCATCAGCACCATCATTAATGCCATCATCATCAGTATCTGTATTATCATTATCTGGATCTTCAGAGTTTATTAAATTATCTCCATCATCATCTACAGGTATTTTTAAATCATCAGTAACATCTTTCCATTCATCATTATCTACATCATAATACTCTAATTTACTATCAAAGCTATCATCTGTTGTACATATATGTTCTATAGATAAATTAGCTGTTACCTCATCACTATCTGTAGCTCCATCTTGATATATATGAAACATAGCATACTCACCATTAGCAACATTAGCTTTAGTGGCTACTATCGTTATAGACTTATCATCACTATCTTCTGGTTCACCTGGATCTGTATCTTCAGGTTGTGTATTAGCTATATAGTTACTAACTAAACAAGTTGTATCTTTATATTTATTATCTATCTCAATAGTTATATCATCTTTATCACTATCTGATATACATTCAAAAGTACCTACTATTGTATCTTCATCATCTGATGTATCTATAGTATCTGTAGCTTTATAATATATATCTGTAAGTTCATATTGTTCCCCATCTTTATAAAAATAACCTGCTTGTGTAAACCAAGTGAGTGGGTAGGTTTTATACATATAATAGAAAAATTGTATACCTATATTAGGTTTATATAATGAATTTTTAATACTTTCCCTAAAATCAGGTAGTATATCTACTAAATAATCATTTGTTTTATCCTTTACTAACTTATTAATAGTAGCTTTAGTATGTGTATCATAACCGTACCTTTTTAAAAATTCTGGTGTGTAATTATTTCTATATGAATGTTTCCATTTAAAATACCCAGTATTAAACTCTTTCATACTATTAGAAGTCATTATTAGACTTTTTTTAGCATCTTTAATAGATAAATCAGGTTCTTGTAAATTAATGAATTGCATATCTGTATATGTCTTTTTTTTATCTAAAAAACTCATATATCTTCCTTACATACTTTAGCTACTCTTCTATATATATCATCTTTAAATACAGCTATATTCAATGGTAAAGGTAATACTTTTATTAACTTCTTATATTCTGTAGTATCTGTATGTCCTATTCTTATCTTAAATCCTTTATATAAATGATTTATAAGATAATTTAATAGTACAGGTGCACCTTTAGTTTTCTTAAATTCAGGATTTATAAAAAAGTAACCTAACCAAGGGTTACCATCATCAGATACACTAGAGAAGGATATACCTATAAGCTTATTATTTTTATATAGTCCTATAGGATTATAATTATGTTTAGTTAAAGCGAATAATATCTCACCTTTTAAAACTCTTCTATCTTTAGCATATAAACTAGGATTTCTACCTTTTTTAGGTAACATATATTTAGACATTAATTTAAAGACTTCTGTACCATTATCTTTAGTTAGAAGTCTTATAGTAAAATTAAATTTTGTATATAATATTTTATTCTGCATCATCTAAAATTGTTATTTTTCCAGAAGCATAAGTCCAAGTATCATCATCTTTACTACCTTGAATACTATATGTACCTTCTCCAACATTTGCTACAGAATCTGAATCTATAGCAAATTCTATATTAGCATCATTTACTGTACCATCAGTTGTATATGTAGTCCCATCTATAACTATATATAGCTTAAATGTTATATCATCACTATTAGTATCACCATATACAGATAACATAGTCTTTAATGGTAATGTGTCTGTTTTAAATCTACTTATATCTCTAATATTAGTAGAACCTTGATAATCAAATTTAAGTTTATCTGGTGTTACATCATCTTCACTATAATCAAGTAAAGGAGCTTTAAATTTATTACCTAATCTTTCAGCTAAATTATTATATGTATCAGTAATATGTGGTGTACTAATACTAGGTGTAACAGACTCTAATGATGTATCAGAGAATACCATAGCCCAAGCTTGTAATTGTGTATCATACAACTTTTGTTTAGCATTATCGTCAAAACCTTCTGCTTGTCTATTATACAAAGCTGTTTGAGCAGTATTTAACATAGTACTGTTTGCACAATCACATTTATACTTCTCAATTTGTTGATCTTTTAACGCACATTCATGTTCAGCTCTACAATTATCTCTCTCAGAAGCTACACCAATTTCTGTTGTAGTTGCTTCAATATTATCAACTGTAGCTTCAAGTTTTTCTATCTCTTTAGGTAGTACATTATCTGTCTCATAAATAATTTTATCTTTTTGAGCTTCTTTTAAAGCACATTCTGATTGAGTCTCACAATCTCTTCTAGCTGATTCTAAGGGTATTTCATCTTTTTGAGCTTCATTTAATTCAACTTTAGATTGAGTCTCACAATCTCTTCTAGCTGATTCTAAGGGTATTTCATCTTTTTGAGCTTCTTTTAAAGCACATTCTGATTGAGCTAAACAATCATCTCTTTCAATTTTTTTATTTATTTCACCTATTTGTGTTTTAAGTAAACAAGTTTCTAGTTGAGCTTTATATAATCCTAATTCAAAAGTTATAGCATTTCTCATAGCTTCTGCTATCATTGTACTATATACATCACCTGCAGTTTTTTCGGTAATCTCACCTTTCTTTTTAGCATCTTTTATATGAGCTCTAGTAAGTAACATTAAGTCACCTACTTTACCACCATTTTCTATGGTTTTATCACCAACTACTCTATCCCATTCAGGTACACCAATTGTACCTAAATCAGTACAAGATACTAGTATTTCATCTGCCAACTATAACTCCTTATATAATACATATATTATAACTATATCAGAACCAAATATTTTAATATATTTGGCTCCAATATAATTAATTAATTAACTCAATCTCATTATTTTCTATAATAGTTTGTCTTTCACCAAGCTTCTTAAGTTCTTGTTTAGTAAGTGGTGCTAACCTTTCAATACTATACATTGGACCTTTTTTATATGTAGGTTTTTTACCATCTTTAAAATTTCCAGGTACAGATATTTTACAAGTAGCTTTTTCAAGTATTCTTAATGCACCTACTCTTACATGCCAAGGAGTATCAAATACAATTTTTTCTGTCTGATGTCCAATTAAGTCATTACCCCAAGTTAACCACTCAAATTCTGATGGTGTTTGAGTTTTTCTATTATCTCTAATAATAACTCTAACTTTAGGCATAAGTTCACTAATTTGGACTTTTCTTTTAATAGCTTTTTTCTCAGCTTTAGATAGTACCTTTTTCTTTGGTTTTTCTTCAACCACATCTTTCTTAGTAACTTCTATATCTTCTATATTCTCTATAGCTGCTACATACTCTTTTTTAGTAGGTTTGTTCAAATTTTCAGCTTGTACTACTATACCATTTTCTTCACAATAAGTTTTAAGCTCTGCTACTTTCATAGCATTTAATTCTACATCTGTCATATTTATCCTTAAATTTTTTATTTAATATTATAACCTATATAAGATTAAGTTATAGTAGTAAATAAAAAAGAGTAAGCATAATTACTTACTCTTTTTAGTATTAGCTATTACTAGCTCTCTTTCAGTGAACAGTTAATCATACGAATCCACTCTGGATGTAAGAACATAATACCAAAGTACCATGAAATACTCATTACACCTGTATTACCAAATGCATCATAACCTTGTGTAATATCACCAGGCATTTTAGTTTTAACTTTAGCAACATCTCCTTCAAATCCAATAGTAGCAAATGACTCATTACCTACAAATAGGATAGGGAATACATCATATCTTTCTTCACCATCTGAACCAATACTTGAATATCTGTTTGCTCCATCTTCATCATCATCATCATCACCAGTCTTAGCACCTTGACCAGCATAACTAGCCATATCTTCAACTTCAATAAATCTAAACTGTCCAATAGAACCAATCTCACCATCTGCTACAGTAGTTGCTCCTGCATAAGTTTCTACAGGTTTCCATACTTTAACACCATTATGTTCCATATCTTCAAGAGTAGGTAGTGCTTCAGTAGGTACATATACATATCTAGCTTTACCAACAACTCTAGTATCAAATTTACTTTGACCAGTAATAATCTTAGTATCTTTAGGAGCTCTAGCTAGTGTTAAAGATCTTTCCATTTTACGAAGTGATTCATAAGTTAGAATATCTCCAGCACCTACTTCATCAATAGCTGTAGCATCACCAGCAAATACTCTGTTTTGTTCAGCTTGACCAATAAGAGCATTTCTAATTTGAGCTTCTCTAATAGTACCTTGCGCTGCACCCATTTCTCTAGACATTCTAGCTTTTAGAGTTTTTTCTGTATCCATTTCAAGAGCTTTTTTAGTAAATTCTTGGAAGAATCCATACTCTTCAATCTGAGCTTCAATAACAAGTCTTTTCATACCAACTCTGTTTACCCAACCACCTTCTTCTGATAGGATAGGGAATGCTCCATTTTGAATAGCTAAATCTTTAGATGTACCATACATATTACCATTACCAGTTCTAACAGTACCATCTTCACCAGCTTTATCTTTAGCCTTATCTTCTGTAGAATAACCTGTATTATTATCTGCATCAGCATCATCTGTAATTCTAACACCATCAGCATCATAAGCATACCATACACCAGCTAGTACTTTTACACCATTAGCATCAATACCTTCACTGTTAATGTTTCTATCATCAAGAATTGGTAGATCATGGTATTTAACCATTTTATCTCCATAATTTTTCTTTTGCATCAAAGGACTACCTAATTGTGAGAATACCTTAGTTCTTGCTGCTTCAATTACTGCTCTTCTAGACCAATACTTATCATTAATCTGTCTACCAATACTTGAGTTAGTTGCTGATGGTGCATAACCACCTTCGTTAAATGACTGTGCCATTGTTTACCTTTTATTTATTTAATTTAAACTATCAATATACTTGATGAATGCTTCATCATCTAAATCTTTTAATGGATCTATTTTAGGTTTACTTCTAGTTTGTGTTTTCTTTCTTTTACTTACAGAAGATGCTTTTCTTCTAGCAGCTTCAACCTCTTTGTTTATTGCACCAACTTTTTTAGAATAATCTTGTACTATATCTTCAGGTAATGACCATGTTCTCTCCTGTACTGGTTGTTGAGTTTGTATTTGTTGAGCATACTCAGCTTCTAGTTCTTGTAAAGCTATACGATATTGATCAATAGAAGAATAGCTAGAGTATGTTCTATCATAGTCTAATGCTCTTTTTTGATCCATTCTAGCTTTAACAATATCATAAGTACCTGTTTTAATATGCTCTACTAAATCTTTACTGACAGCTTTATTATTGATAAGTTCTAGTACACTATCATCATCCCATTCTTTAGATATGACTTCAGAAACTTTACTATCTACACCATTAGCTTTAGAGTAATCTAACACCTCTTCTAAACCTAGTTCTACACTGCTAGGTAGATGATCTTTAGGTTGATATTTAATATCTTCTAAATCCATACTAAATGGATCAATTTCAAGTTCTTTAATATGTTTCTTTAAAGCTTCTGTATCACCTTCTAATAATTGTAATGCAAAGTTAAATCTATCTTTATCTTGTACTAAACCTTTTTCTTCTAAAGTCTTTATAAAGCCTTTATAAGGTTTAATTTGCTCCATTTTAGATGCATAATTTGCAGCCATTTGTTGAGCTTGTACTACTTTTTTAGGATCTGTAAAACCTTTAACTTTTACACCATTTGCTGTAAATTCTCCAGTAACTTCGTTATAGAAGTTTTTTATAGGTTCTACTTCTTTTAATAATTTTTCATATTGTTCTTTATAATTAACTTCTTCTTCATTAGTATCAGATTTATCAACATCTTTAGTCTCATCTTCAACTTCTTCAGGTTCAGCACCATTATCATCAACATTGTCATCAACTTCTTCTTCAACTTGAGCGTTCTCTGTATCATCATCTGATTCTATATCATCAGTTTCAGAAGAATTATCTAGAACTTCTTCTTCATTTTCTGGTTCTACAGTTTCTTCAGATGGCACTTCTGTTTCCTCAATCTCTGAGTCTGTATCAAAATCTTCACTTATAAGGCTATCTAGATGAGCTTCAAACTCCTCATCAGATAGGTTATCTATATTAATACCATCACTCATTATCTACTCTTTTAAGTTCAACTTTCATATTTTCTAATTCTTCAAGTTTCTCTTTAGAAAAAGTATTGTTAATCTTAATTGTTTCAAAGAATGTTTTAAGTCCTCTAATATTATCTAAGAATCCTGTAAGATTTTGTAATTGATCTCTTTTCATATAAGTAGGGTTTGTAAGAGCTTCTACAACTCTATTAACTTCTTCTGTAAAATAAGCTTCTTCAATTACAATTTTATAATCTTCTGACTCTTGTAATCTTGTTAGAGCATCACTAACTCTAATATTCTTCTTTACTTCAATTATTTGATCTTCAACATCTTCAAGTTGTTCTTCAATAGATATTTCATCAAACTCTAGTTCTGGTTGTGTAAAGTTGTCTGTATTCGACATTGCTTTCCTTTTAATATAGTTTATTGTTTTAAATTTAAGATACTGTAACAGCATTGCTTATACAGTATCATACCATAATTACTTAATTAATTGCAATACTTTTTGCATATTCTGTTAAATTAGGTGTAGAGTCTGGAGCTACAGCTACTTCTTGACCATTAGCTTGAGCCTGTTGAACTTGTTCAGCTTGTTGCATTCTAGCCATTTGATACTCTTGTAAACCATTAATAAGTTCTGGGTCTTTAATAGTCTTAATAACTTTATGAATATCTTCATCACTTGCTCCTTGAGCTACCATATCATCAAGATATGAAGCAATTTGTACCACTTGTTGAGCTACTTCAGGATTAGATATACCACTTATATTGTTATCTTGACCACTAGCATCTCTTCTACCAACACCTTGTACAGCTCTTGCACCATCATCTACACCAGTAGCATAAGCTTGTTCAGCCATAGCTTGTTGTTCCATCTGAGCTTGTTGTTGCATTTGTTGCTCGTATGCTCTTTGTTGCTGTAATTGATTTAACTTCATATTACTAGCTTTATCTACTTCTCTTGCCATTCTAACTTGTTCTCCTAATCTTTGATTATCTACTGCTTGATTTTGTCTAGCTAATTGTGCTTGTAATGTAGGCATCATTAGTTCCTTCTATATCATCTATAATGTTATCAGTAGTTATAGTATTTACAGCATTAACATTATTTTTTTGTTTAACAGATTCTAACTCTTTTTTAGCTATATGAGATAGTTCCATATCCTCTAGTTGTCTTTTTCTATCTGTACCATCAGCTTTTTGTGCAAATTCTAGTTTTGCTAAATCTGCCTTTTCTTCAAGTACCATTGCTTGAGCGTTTTTAAGTCTTGCTGTAGCTATATTCTCCTTTGTCTCAGATTGTAAGTTTTGAGCAGTTCTACTGTTTCTTTCTGCAATTTTACTATCTTCAGATTCAATACCTTTAGCAATATCTGCAATTTCTAGTTTAAGTTTTTTAATTTTTAATTCAGCTTCTTCTAGTGCTAATTTCTTTAATTCTTCTTGTGCTGGGTCTGGTTCTGGTTCAAATGATAAGATTTGTTGTTCTAAATCTGGTTGTTTTTTTAATCTAGCAATCTTACCTAATATAACCTTTTGCAATCCTGGATCCATATTAGGTCCAATAGTTTGTAATAAAAATGTTAAATCTTGAGCTTCTTGAGAATCTTTTTCAGGAGTAGATACATCTATAATAATATCAAACTCACCTTTAATATCTTGTCTTTTTACTGTAACATATTCAGAATTTGTTATTCTTACTACTTCTTCTTCATCTAAAAATGCTTGGTTCATTGCTATAGTTTTAACTGCTAAATCTTTAAATAAGTTATTAGACAATCTTCTAAGTATTGATAACTCTCTTTTAGCAGTAGCATCTAAAGAACTTCTAATACCTGTTGCTACATTACCTAATGCTTGTGAACCAATACCTTGACTAAATGCTTTAGTACCTGTTAATGATTCTGTATCATTATTAGCATAATTAATCATTTCAAATACTGATCTAGGTACATCTTCAATAGTAGATTTATAGATAGAATTTTTAGCAGACATACCTGCTCTAGTATATACTGTTCTACCTGCTTTATAGTTAGCTTTTTGTGTAGCAGATAATAATGTCTCATCAATAAACTCTTGTCCTACTGCTATATCAGCTGTAATATCATACATTGCTCTAGTCATTCTACCAATAGCATTTTGATTTTCTATTAATAAATCACCATCAGTTTCACCATAAAAACTATTTTTTACTGGCATATATGAAGCTATACTAAATGGTAATCCATCAAAAGGATAAGGACTCTTTTCTAGTCTGATTAAAGTTTTACCTACCCAAGTAGCTACAATTACTTCTGTTTGACCATCTCCGTTAATATCCCAATAACCCCAGTATTCATAAGCTCTTAGCTTTCTTCTAGGTTTGTCTCCAAATTCAAAAGATGTATCACTATAATCTACATCATTTTCGTAATCTCTAGTAGATGTAGCTGGTTCTATTAAGTCTAAATTTTTATAAATTCCATAAGATGTAATATTACCATTCTCATCACACTCTTCATAATACTCTTCTCTTTTTAAATCACTTAATGTAGTATCATACTCATGTATTACAAACTGTAAATCTTCTATAACACCATTAGCTGTAGGGTCTAATATAACATTTCTAGTATCACATACAGTATACATAGGTTGGTTTTTAACTAATTTATATTCAGGTACTTGTACTACTTCTGTACCTTTTTGTACTGGTTGTCCAGACTCTATAATTTGTTGTGCTTGTTCTTCAGACATCTCACCAGATTCTAATGCTTGTTGTATAATCTGTAATGACTCTTCTGGAGAAGCATATACAGGTACTTCTTTATCTACCATTACTTCTTCTTCATCAGTTTCCCAACCAGTCTTTACAATAACTATACCATCTGTAGCAATAGTTCTAGATATGTTATTTATTAATCTTACTTTATCTACTTTAGTAGACCATTGATAATTTATAAGTAATTCATTTTGTTTAGCTTTATCAACATCTTCAAATGTTCTAGGTTTTAATTGAAACATATCTACAGTATTTAAAAATGGTTCTTCTAATGCAGGTATTTTCCACTCTAATTGTTTTCTAATCAATTTAGGTCTAGTAGAACTTTTACCTTTAGGAACTTTTATCATAGGACCACCATCTAGATATAGTTCTCTTCTATCTAAATCAGCTATTACAACAGCTTGGTCTGATTGTGCATCAACATAGTTATTATATAAATCTTTAAATGATGGTTGATTTTTCCAACAAGGTTGTAACTCTTCTGGTTCTATTAAACCTACATCTTTTAATACATTATCATCCAATATAATCCTTTCTTATATTTATATTAAAGTATATCTTAATATACCTTAAAGTATAAATTATTTTAGTTCATCTCTTATATAACTCATAGTTAAACAGGGACAATCTTTAGTAACTTTAGGTAACTCATTATGCCCAATAATATCTGTATTTTTTAAATTATACATATCTTTTAAAGTATTTAATGTAGTGATTAATGTTTTATGTTGTGCATCTGTCATATTATCATAGTCAGCAATATATTTACCTTTAATAATACCTTTAATACCACCAGCATATACTACACCTATAGTACTTCTATTGTAACCTTTAGCATGAGCTCCAGCATTATCTACCCATCTACCTTTCTCTAAAGTACCATCTCTTTTTATAAGGTAGTGGTAACCTATACCAGACCAACCTCTATCTAAATGCCAACCATCTACCATTTTAGCATCTACACTAGTATTTGAACTAGAAGAAGCAGTACAATGTACTACTATTTTCTTAATATCTCTTTTATCAGTTTTATATAGTTTTGTAGGGTTTAATACTTTACCCACAGAACTAAATTTTTTATTTCTTTTCATTGCTACTCTTTGTATTAAATTCTTTATTATAAAGTTTATTTTGTTCATTTAAAACTTTACAACATTGTTTGTACTCTTTAAATTTTTTAAAAAATTCTTGCATCTTATCCATAGGTGCTTTAAACATTTTCATAATATACCTCATATTCTAATGGAGTATCAGTATAGTTAATATCATACATAATCATTGTTGGGTACTCTGGTTCTATATATACAGTTTCTGTACACCCGCTAAAGAGAAATAGTATGCTTACCGATAGTATCAGATACTTCATCTTTTTTACCTTCTTTAAATAATTTTACTTGCTTTATAGAAAATACTTTAACTTTTTCTACATTTTGTTTATGTACTTCTTTTTGTACAATCTCAGTTTCTTTAAATTTAGCTAATTTATTATTTAAAGTATATAAGTTAAATAATAAATAACATATAATACAAGCCAGTACACTTAAAAAATAATTCATATATCAGAATACCTACTATATGTACTACATTTTATATAATGTATTTTAAATGGTTCTGATATATACTTATAAAACTTTTTAATCATACTTTTCTCCATACATCTTTATTATCATGTGGTATAACTCTCCATACTAATATTGTTAGTAAAAATATTAAAGTAAGTATCATAGAATCTGTATAATGTAATGCACCAAATACTCCTGCTAAACCAACACTTATAGTTGTAAGTGTTGTTGATATACTAGCTTGTAAAGAGTTAGTTTTCCATAATAAGATAAGCATAGCACTAGATGATAAGTATAATAGCATAAATTCTGTTATCATTTTTTATCTCCTATTAATTTATCTACTAATCTTGATGGAATATGTGTAATATATTCCCATATAGGTACAGCTAATGTAGTAAGCCATATAGTTAACATAAACCAAAATGATGGTATAAGCTCTATTGCTACATTATTACCTAAAATATATGTAAGAATAGCATTACCACCACCTATAAATAATAAAAATGATGACACTGATAATATAGCACCTATAAAAAAAGCTTTTACTAATTCTAAGTTTAAACTTTTTAAACATTCTGTATTATTATGTTCATGTTGTTTCTTTAAAATACCATAATCATAATATGCAGAACCCATACTTACAAAAGCTCCTATAAATGCTAAAATACCATATATAGGGTCTGTAAATAAAACCATAGTGGACATAAATCCTCCACTAGCTGATGCAGCTTTAATAGCTGCTGTTGTTTGGTTAATCATACCAAATATCCTTTAATTTAAATATATAATTATACACTATTATAAATAATACTTATATTATATTTAATATCTTACATCCCAACCTCTGTCTTCTAATGTATCAGCATTATCTTTACCGTCATCACTAGGTTCTTCTTTATTGTCTTCTAAGTACACACTACCATCTTCTATACCACTATCAACTAAAGCTTGTAATATGTTATCTAGTGCTTCTTGATCTAAATTGTTTTCATTAAAATTTATATATGTAAGTTTTTCTATTTTATCTAAACCTAATGGTTCTTCATAACAACTACATCTCAAACAATCTAAATACTCAAGATTCACCATAGTATCACCAAAATCTAATTGATGGTCTACATAATGTTGTCCACAAATATCTATATGTGTAAGTTTAGGTAAATCTTTTAATCCATTAACATTTGATAAACCTCCTTCATAATGTCCAGGTCCCCATATTCTACTAACATCAACATACTCTAACTCAGTTAAACTACTTAAATTATCTAAATCACCTATCAAACCATCGTTGTGAGCAAGGTCTATATATTTTAATTTTTTACAATTATGCAAATCAGCTATTCTACCATCTAAAAAAGTAAATGGTAATTTTAATACTTCTAAATTAGGACAATCTATAAATTTACCGTATAAAGTACCACCATTAAAACCACCACCATACCAAGCACCTCTTGATTGTATATATCTTAAATTAGGCATATTATTAAAGTAATAATCTAGTTTAGTCCTAATATGTGTACCCTCTACATTTAAGTATTCTAGTTTATGCATATTTTGCAAACAAGTAACAGGTCCTGTTATAGGTGTATCGTATAGACTTAATGTTTTTAAATTTACAAGATTTTTTAAATTATCAAAAGAATCTGTAAAACTATCATTTAAATCACTTAATGTTAAATGTTCTAAAGTAGTACACATACTAATATTAGCTAAACCAGAACTAAACCCAGCATGTTTAAAATATAACTTTTTTAATTTAGTAAAATATGTTAATCTAGGTAATGGGCTATTAGGAATATCATTACCATTTTTATCTACAGGTCTTATCCATACCCCACCATTTACACCTATTTCAGTAAACTCTGTACCTTCTATAAAATTTAATTTATTAACACCAAATTTGAATGTGAATGGTGTACCTGTTTCTACATATTCATCATTAATGTACATGAATTTAGTATCACCTTCAAATTGTTGTATTGGGTCACTTAATGTATTACCCAAAAACCAATACCACATAACAGGGAATGGGAATTTTTTACTATACATAATTTTCCTTTATTATTTAAATACACCAAATTTTAAAGCTTTAGCCATATCATTTGGTGATGTTTTACAAGGTATAAGATTTCTAAATTCTGGTATATACAATTGAAGTTCTTTAGTACATACTTCACTACAAAAACTTTTAGTTTTATCTTCATGTATATTTTTAAATACAAACCCTAATAAACCTAAATAATCATACTTTTCTTTTTTCAATACTCTCTGTTCGCACCTAGCTCTAATAGTATCTTCATCTTGTTTAGATATATTTAATTTTAATCTATCCCAAGCTGTACCTGTAAAGCTATGTTTTTTAAATCTTACTTTATTTTCATAAGAACTAGCACTAAACATCATACCATCTGAGAAAACTATTTCTACATGACTATATGTATATTTCCATTTACCATTTAATTTATAAGACAATGGAGAAGTCCACCATCTTACAAATTTACCATAAATACTTCCATAGTTGTTACCATAAAATGCTAAATACATCATAAAAAAGAACCTATTTTAAAAGGTCTAAAGTTATATACTTCTCTACCTTTACTATCTATATGTTTTATAGGTTTATCATAAGGATATACAGATTTATACTTATTTAACTTACTTTTATGTTTTTTTAGTCTTATGGTATAATATGTACCTAAATCTTTTAACATTTTATATTTTTTTAAATCTAATTTTAATACTCTTGCTAAAGTTAGTGATTTATTACCATTTTTTTTGATAGGTGTTAATATACATCCTGTACAAAAAGATTTGGTTTCTTCATTATAGTGACCATCTTTTATTAATTGTTTTTTTAAGGCTTTTAAATCAGAACAATATATTATTCTATCATTGTATTTTTTCATATTATTCCTCTATATTAAATTCAACTCTATATCAGTTAAGACATTTTGATATATCTTTAAGTTAGATATATGCCCAAACAAGCAACCAGCTGAAACATCTACATCTGCACCACCAATAGATATGTAAGAACCATAGTCATAAGTATTAGTTAAACCTTTATTAGTAGTAGATTGTAATACACCATTAACATATACTTTAATTATACCTTCACTAAAGACAGTACCTACTCTCTTAAGTGTAGTATTATCAAACTCTTCACCAAAGTATATTGAAGACATGGTATCATCATCTACAAATAATTTATTGTTATGACTATAACTAAACCCTGCTACAAATTTATCATTACCTGTACTATCAATAAAAACTAAAGCTTTAGCTCTATCAGTAGTATCTGTACCGTAAGAGTTTGCAGTATATACTAATGTAAAATCTCTATAAGGTAGATTATCATTTTTACTTAGTACACATTTTTCACCAACTCTAGTAACTTCATCATCTGTTGTAGGAATATAAGAAGTAGCAAAAGGTAATTTCTCTAATTGATTACCCCATACATAAAAATAATCATCTGTTACACCATCATTAGTTAAATAAAGTAAATCCATATAATCATCACCATCACTATCTGTATCAGAAGTGCTTGTAATAGATAGTCTAAACCAACCGTTTGCTAGAGCTTCTATAGTAGCATTATCAGCACCCCTATTATCAGTAATTTCACCAGTATTTAAATCAAAATCTACAGCACAACCATCACCAAATGTATTAGCATGAAATCTTAATGTAAATAAACCATTAGTTGTACCATTTTTTACAAACCAACTACTAGTATATGTAACTTCATCTTCACTTGTACCTCGTCTATATATATATACAGAACCATCTTCTGTAACTGTAACTTTAGCTGCTTCTGTAGCATTATTAGGTGCTGTTGAGTCATTATCTGTGATAGAACATCTAGCATTTGAAAATGCATCATCAGTTATTTGACTATATAGTTTTATATTTGTACTAGGACCTTCTACAAGTAAACCATCTTTTTCAAATCTAGGTACATGTGCATCTACAGTTCGTAAAACACCATATCTATCAATAAATGTAGCAGAACCATCTCTAGTAAATTCTATTGGGCCATTACCTGCTTTTAAGTCTAGATTATTTATTAAAGGTGCATCAACTATTGGTTGTGATATATTAGATACTAACATATTTAAGTCTCTACTGCTATAAACTGTAGAGCCTGATTTAGTTAAATCGTTTGTAATATCTAAACTCCCATTTACTACCCCATCTTCATCATTTTTAATAGTTCTATCATTTAAAATCTTAGCTTGTTTAGCACTAACAGATTTAGTACTATCATCTGTATTTACATCATCTACTATGTTATCTAATATAGAATTAGTTACATGCTCTTTACTAGCTATTACTACCTTATCACCACTAGCCATTATATCTCCTCTAAGATAATATCACCATTATCTATATATAATTTATAATTTGTATCTGTACTAGCATCATCATATACTGTATCTGTACTAGATGTTTGTAGTTTTGTAGCTTTATTAGACTCTAAAGTATCTATGTCACTTTGCAATTCCTCTAATCCAGCTTGTACATCAGTACTAGTTAAATTACCACTAGCTTCTACTTTAATCTCACTAGCTTTTTCTTCTATATTTCTATTAACTAATGTCCAATCATCTATACTTCCAGCATCATCTACTTCAGCTATTAATGTATCACCTATAGCTACTGATACATCATAAAATTCTCCAGCTACAGTTACAGTATACATATCACCAATAGATATAGTTCCAGTATCTGGGTTATCATCTAGGTTTGGTTCATTAGCATCTGCATCATAACTACCTTTGTAACTCATTTCACTAGCTACAGCAGCATCTACTTGCTCTTTAATAGCACTATTTATAAGTTCTGGTGTGTATCTATATACAGTATCATCTGATGTATCTTTAATTTGATCATCAGTAGCTACAGATACTCTATTGTTATAAGCAGTCTCTATCTCTTCATCTGTTTGGTCAGCAGTAGCTCCAGATTCAATACCGTCTAATTTATCTCCATCAGCAGAAACATCTCTACCATCTACTGTACCATCTGTTACTAAATTACCAACTGATAAATCACCATCAATAGAAGCAGTACCATCAGCATTTAAAGTCATACTTTCTAGTACATTACCATCTTTATCTTTTAAAGTGAATGCAGTGGATAAGCCATCTGAAGCTACCGTAAGTTCAGCATATTTTGTACTAGCATCATCAGCTGTTTTATTAGCCCATAATTGTACTACTCTATCATCTGTAACAATAGGAGTATCTTCTGTTAAAGCTACAGTAAATTTTTTAGTAACTACATTCTCTTCATCATCTCGCATAAAACCCATTTCATCTAAGTCTTCTATAAGTTTAAGTAAGAAGACACCAAAAGGGTCTATTATACGATTATAATTTATAATCATACATTAATCCTTGTTATCTTACCAGTACCTTCAGTACTTCTAAAATATATAGTTTTATCTTGAGGTACAGCTATTGATAGTTTAATATCTAATATATTCCAACCTTGTTGATCTACATCATCAAATTGATATTTTAAGTCATATTTAGCACTATTTTGTATAACACAACTTTGGTCAGTTTCTAATTTATATAAAGTACCTGGTTTTAAATAAGTACCTTTATCATCATTATCTATATCTACAGCATCTGCCATTTATATCCTTTATTGTTTATTTAGTTTAACCAAATATTATTATACCTTATTACAAAATATTAGTAAACTAATTTAATATAGTATTTTTTATATTTTGTAATTCATTAATAGATTTACAGTTATTGACTTTAGATTCTTTATCCCATTTATTATGAATTTTATTAACCAATGCTTTTTTAACAATATTTAAAATAATGTCTATATCACCATCTTGTAAAGTTTCAAATGTGTTATCTGCTGTTTTTATAGTATCTAAATTTAAATCTTTAATAAGTTGTAAATTTTCTAAATCCTCTTTAGAACAATCTACATAATACCCTAATGTAGAGTCTACTTTAAATCTATTATTTTGTAGGTACTGTTTTTTAATATCTTTTTTAAATTTATTTTTTATAACATCTAAAGGTAACTCTACTTGTTCTACTATTTTTATAGCTCTACCATCTACTATCTTATAAGATATTTTACCTGGTTTATAAAAATAAGTATCTATATTTGTAGTATCCTTTATTCTAAAGTACCCAGCTTTTATTAATTCTTCATCTGTTAATTTATTTGTATACTTTCTAAATTTACCTAGCAACACTGTTCTAGGTAAATCTTCCACTTTTTGTGTATTGTTATTATAATATTTCATATCTAATCCTTATATAAGTTCTTCCAATTCTTTAGTGTATATAGTATGTTGTTCTGTACTATTTAATGCTCTATTATATACTCTTACATTTTTAATATTACCTTTAAAAAAATCTGATGTATCACTACCATCATATTCTTGACCTAAACTAACTTTATCAATATCACTAAAATCAAAACTATAATCATATTCTAATATTTTATCATTATTAATTGTACATACTAGATTATCATCTATAGTTATACAAGCAAAATACCATTTATTATCAGTATATGTGTTATCTACAGTACCAGAAGCATTTTCACCATCTAACACTAAAAATGTTTTATTGCTGTTAAAAGCTAATCTTATTTTATTATCTCCATCAGAATCATGACATGAAAAAACCTGATTACTATAATCATCGTCAGAGTCTGTTACATCTGTTTTAAACCAAAAAGTTATACTACAAGTATTTACATCTTTAAGTGAATTTGATAATTCATTTATATTTATATAGCTAGATGTACCATTAAATAAAGCACTATTATTATCATATTCTATATCTGTATCTGTTCCATCATATTGCTTAACCCAGTGATCTTCACTAGATATAGCTAATTTATAATAAGCCATTAACCCATTATCTATTATAGGTTCTCTAGTTATCTTTTCATAATTATATATAGTTTTTATTTCTTCTTGTGTTAAAGCTCTATCATATACACGGACGTTTGAAATATTACCATTTAACTCATATCTAATATCACTACCATCATCACTATTATCAAAAGCTCCAAACAACTGTCTATAATAGTCAGTAGTTTCCCAGAAGTTAAAATCAGCACTACCTACTTCCTCAAGGTTAACATACAACTTATAGGTGTTATCATCCTTTTGAAGTACTGTATAGTACCAAATATCTGTAGTAACAGTAGCATCGGTTGTGAATACAGTTGTATAACTATAGTCATCATGATGACCTTCTCTTCCTGCTAACTGCAATTTATTCCCATCTGTAATATTTAGGTCAAGATTACTCCAACCAGCATCAGGTTGCGATATGTGCAATAGCCTAGTTTCTTTATCAAGTTCGCCATTAATTTTAAACCAAAAACTTACACAAGTTTGTAGTCCTAGTGCTATATTATCTTCCACTAATTCTACTCTTGTGTTACTACCCTCACCACCAAAACTCCCAGCAATCCCCATTTCTGTCGCAGCATAAGTCAAGCCTCCATTTTCAGTACCATTATAGTTACCAGTCAAATCTTCAGCAGTACCATCTAATGGATAGTGAGCTACTAAACCACTTATAGCTTGTGTTGGGTCACAATCATACTTTAATTGAGTGTATAACATTTCTACTTCTTGTGGGTTTAATGCTCTGTTGTAGATTTCTACTTGATCAATCAAACCATTAAAATAATACTCCTCACTCCGTTTACCTATAGTTACAGTTGTATCATCACCTGAACCTATATAATCATCATCTAAATTACCTTTTTGTTCGATATTACTAATATATAATATTGCAGAGTTTGTACCATCAAAAATAGCAACTACTGAATATAATGTATCATTTTCTAAAGTAGTATCTGATTGAACATTTTTACCATCTTCATTTTTAAAAGTTACTATTAATTTACTATCATAAAGTCCAATAGTATGTTCAGAATTACCAATATCTATAAGTAATTGAAACTTACTTATATCTACTGAACTAAAAACAAAAGATACAGAATAAGTAGATAGTGATGATATTTCAATCTCAGTATCAATCTTGCTTGTGTCACCATTAAAACTACCAGCATATCCAAATTTACCATTTTCATAAGTAATATCAGTAGCTACACCATCATAATTACCTAACAAATCAGTAGCATCACCATCTAATAAGTATTTAGCTATCAAACTACCATCATTAAATGGATCTGTACTGCTTACTAAATTCTTACTAGGCATACTTGGACAAGTTCCAGTAGATATTCCATTACAAGTTATACTTCTACAAGCTTCTAAACTCATATATACCTACCTTATCTATTAATTAAAACAACACCAGATTGGTTGTCTTCATCTTGATCATATAAATAACCATATTGTTCTAATTTTTCAATATAAGATTCAATTTCTTGATTATATTTTCTAATTATATCTTTAGCTAATTCTTCATGATATTGTGTTTTAAGTGTACTTACAAAACTACATACATACCTAGCTATAGCTGGAACTAAACTTTCATCTATATCTAACTCATCTTCATCAGTTTCTGGTAAATTAGGGAAACGAATAAATTGATTCTCTGTTATTTGTCTAGCAATTCTCCAACCAAATGGTGTTAAAACAGTTAAATGTACAGAGTCTGCTTCCATAGCTACTTTATTATAAGCATATTCTAGTAAACCTAGTAATTCATCATTATCTTCTGTAAGAGTTACATCTTGAATTAATAAGGCACTAACTAAACTTTTAAATCTTTTATAGGTCATTACACCTCCTATTTTTTAATGTATAAGTATAACATATTTTATTCACTATAACTAATACTATATCATTATAAGTAATAAAATACATTTAGTATACTTTTAATCTAATTATTTACTTTTTGTTAAATACATTACTATAAAAGTTATACATATTTTTAACATTCTTATCACTGTTCAGATTAAACATTCCAAGTGTGAGCCCATTTGCAATAGAAGATGTAACATTTACAGCTCTTGTACCTATCGTATCTTTTTTACCAAATACATCATTGTTTCTCCCTTGATATGCATCTAAAAGAATACCAGCACCTAATCCAACAGGACCTGCTTTTTTATAGAATTTAGATAAACCTTGTTTTGGGTATCTTTTAATATAATCTATAGCATTGTGCTTTAATATATTGTTGGTAGTTGACATTGATACAGATAAACCATCAACGATCATATTTTCAGTAATTTCATCTTTAATTGATTTATATGTATCTGCTAGTGTATCACTCATCACTTTCTCCTTTTTATTTAACTTTTAATCTATTTAATGAGATTAAACATTTGTATATATTCTAGTAGAGATTTTATTTAATAATCTCTACTAACTTTTAGTTATTTTTTCATATTATTTTGTAAGATGGTTAATCTCATCTATAAAAATGTGTTTATCACCTTTATATATAACACTTTATATTCTATAGTTCTAAATTCAAATACACTAAAACTTTTATTATATATATTACATAGAAATATTTATTTAATATTTGTTAAGGTAGGATAGCATAAATATAATTAAATAAAATACAACTCATACATAATGTATACTTTACTCACTATAACTATCATAAGCTGTAGACTCTGTATCATCATCTATAATACCCCAGATATACTCATTCATAGGACTATTTCTTTTAGCTTTTTTAACTGCTTCAGCATTTTCAAATTCTTTAGCAGGATATATAATATCTATCATATTTATTTGAGAAATTAAATCTAATCCATCATCATGTTTAGAACCTATACTTGTATATGATGTATACTTAATCTCTTCCATAAGTTCTCTCATATCTGGAGTATCTTTTAAAGCTTCATTAAACCATATCTTTCTATTTTGAAATAATGGTAACATTTGTCTAAATCTCCAATGTTTATTACCACCTTCAAGTCTACTCCTAATACCTTCAGAACCTATCTTAGCTCCTTTTTGTCTAGCAAAACTAAAGAATGTATTTCTATCTACCATCATTTGTTTTAAAGAGTATATATGAATATTTTGTTGTCCATCTACTTCAACACCTACATCTACCCATCTAGCATTACCAAATACACTTTCAACCATTTTAAAAGTTGTTCTATATTGTTCTTCTAACTCCATTTTCTTTAATGTTAAATCTACTAAAAATATATCACCACTACTAGCTACTGCCCATAATGCTGCACCACTAAAATCACTACCTTTACTACCTGTACTTGTATAATCTGTAGTTAAATACCAATTGTATTGACTAGCTCTAGCTTTTATTTTAGCTGTGTCTATAAATTGTATTAAAGACTCTGGTACTAACCTATCTTCTTCATTACTAATTCTTAGCATTAATTCTTGATTAAATTCCCTTATAGAATTAGTCCCTAAAGCATCTTCATATCTTTCTTTAACTCTTTCGTAAGAATGCATAGGTTCCCAAGCTCCTACAAACTCTTTCTTAGTTATATTGTCATCTATCTTTTCACACATAGGTATACAAACTGGTGTCCAAGTACCAGATTCTAATGCTTGGTATACTGGATCATTTTTATTAAATGGTGTATTAATTGCTATAATTTTACCTTTCTTACCACCTAAAGCATTTTCAGCATCAGCATACATCATAGACTTAAGTTTTTTCATAATAATTTTAGAATTAGCATCAGCCTCATTCTTAATAATATCATCAAAAATAATACAGTTTTTAGATATACCAAATAGTGTACTATAAGCATGGTTTTCCCCAATTACTTTTTCAATATCCCTATTATTACACTGTATAGGTATTAAGTCTAGGTCTTTTGTTTCCTCTACACTTTTTACTTGTCTCCATAACATACCATTCTCTATATGTACTTGTTTAAACTTTACCTTTGTACTGGCCGATACATCAATATTCAGTATTTGCTTTACATTTTCTACCAATCTTAGTTCCCATTGATGGTTAATATTGTGTTCTTTGTTAGTTGAATTAAATACTTGTACACCACTTCTTTTTGTATTGCGTATATAAGTAGGTAGTCCTAAACGACTAGAAATGACTTGTAGTTGTTTTAATACATTTAAATTAACACTATTTATCCTTACCTGTTGACTAACTTTCTTATTATCTATATATCCATCAGCAGCTATGTAACCAAGTAATAAATTTTTTTGCTTATTTAAGGTTATACGCATTACCCAATCTGGCATATTTTTAATACTATTTCCACTTTTTTGGGACTTCAACCAATTTGACATGTCTGTATCGGATGTAACAATATTATAACAACCTGAACCAAACCTCTGGATACTATACTTTTTACCAAGACTATCTAGTATACTACATACTTTTTTACCAATAGTTTTCTCTTGGGTATTTGCTATAGTGTAAATTATATTACTATTAGATATAGTCCCATCACCTAACCACAAACCATAAAGCCACCACCAATCATCGTTATCAAACTCAGTAAACTGAATCTTTTCTAACTTACTTATTTTCCTAGTTTTAAGAATCCTACCTTTAGAATCTCTAGCTATGATTTCATCATAGTATTTAACACATTCTACCAATGGAGGGTTGATTTCAGTATAATCAATCATTGACCCAATCCAATGTCTATTTGTTAACTTGCTAGCTTCTTCCCAGCAAGCTTCATATTCAATATAATTTTTTACTAATTTTTTACTAGTTCTACACCATACTTGGTCATTGGTACACTTTTTAGCCCAGTATTTGTGGTCTTTGCTAACAAATTCTGATTCTGTCAAACCTCTTACTTTAATTTCATACCCATTTTCAATAAACCCTTCAGCCTTGATGGGGTGTTCTTCTATAGGATATGTACCGTACTCTGTTGTAACAATAGTCCCTCTTACATGACATTGAGGTCTTTCTGTTTTATATCTAATACCCCTTACAGAACCTCCAGCAGCACCTTTAACTTTATACATAAATGACCTAGATTTTATAGACTTATTTTCACCAGGTAGTTGCTTTCTTAAGAACTCACATTCTTCATCTGTAAATCTCATTTTTTCAAAATATTCTTTACAAAATAATGAATCCTCACATATATCTCTAATAGTATTAGCTTGAACTTTAGCTCCAGCTTGTTGTGAATCACCAAACCCTACTACAAACATAACATCACCAAAATTAGGCATCTTACCTTTTATTGCCAAGTATATAGGTAAAAATGCTGTAATAACTGTACTTTTAGCTAAACCTCTAGAACACATAATAGCTATTTTTCTATTATTAATTCTAATACTATCTTGAATTTCTTTTGAATATGGGTATTGATGTCTTTTAATATTACCAAATACTAAGTCTACTAAAAAGTAATGCATCAAAGAGTTTTCCACTTCAAAGTCTTGTCCTTGTACTAATCGCATTAAACTAAAAAATTCTATAGCATCTCTGCTAGGTAAATACCCACCAAATTTTAAATCCATATTATTTAGTGCTTCATCAATATTAAATTTATATTTTTTATTAGGTACTAACTGCACATCAGGCAAATCTTCTATATCGTTAGCGTTTTCTAAATACTCTTCCCACTCTTTACTTATTTTTTTATTACTCACACTCTACCTCTATTGTCTCTAAATTAACTCCTAGTTTTTGTACAGTTTCTATAGTTTCTCCTGATTCTAACTGTTTCATTTTAGCATCAGTAGATAATTTTAACTGTTCCATAAGTTGTTGTTGAATACTTTTTGACTCATCATCCAACCCTATAGTAATATCCAACTTATTATTTTCTTCTGGTTTAAGTAGTTCTAACAATGTCTTAGATGCTAATTGTTGTACTGTACCACTTGTAGGATTTCCATTAGCATCAGTACCAGTAGCTAATCTAGCTTGTACTTGTATTTGTTGATAAAACACTGGAGCATATAAAGCTTTATAATCCAGTAATTTTTGAGCTTCTAATTTAACAACTATAGGTCTAGAATTATAGTAACTTACATGAGAGCTATTCCATCTACCTTCTTGTACTAATTTATTATACTTATCAGGAAATGTAAGTTCCCAAGCTTCATTATTACTCATATTTTGTTTTAATTGTACATACTTAACAGCATCTACATAATCTTTAAAACTAACCCTTACTTCTCTTAATATAGGTAAATTATTAAGAATACTCTCTTCAGCATATTCTTGAAGTAGTCCAGTATCTTTCTCTATATTATCTATTAGAGAAAGTACTTCATCTGTAACTTTATAGTTACTACCTTTTGGTAGTAATTTTTCTATCTTCTCTCTAGTTATATTATATTTTGTATTTGTATCCATATAGTATAATGTATCCTTATTGAGTTTTATTGATTTATATTATACCATAATAAATATATTTATATACTATATATCATTTTTACCAAATATAACTTGTAAGAAAGGTACAGCTTTATTTAACTTTTGTCTGTTTCCATAGATAGTTTTAAATGTATTACCAGTTAATACATTATTTTCATATATAACTTCAGGTACATCATAGTTATACTCATACTTAAACCCTATAGTAACATTACTATCATCACCTATTTCAGAAGATGTCATAGGATATATAAACTTAACTCTACCATTAGATAAAGTTACTATAAATACAAAATTATTAGTATATTTTATAGGGTAGTACCAGTAAGGTAAGTAAGAGTCTCCAGTTTCTTCTACAGCATACTGCCAAAGATTAGTACCAGAATAAGTATAAAACTCTACATTTTTTTCATCATCTCCACTAGTTTGTAAACATAATCCTGTATCTGTTAATGTTATACCAACTATACCTGAGATACCTTTTACATTACTATATCCTATCTCTATATATGGTTGTGGTATATTATCTTTAATAGGATATAAATATACTTTAGGTTCATCTACATTATATTTAGTATTGGTAACAGCTATGTAAGAATGTCCTGATACTGTAGTATAAGCATCAAATATAACACCAAAATCTTCTATATCTGGTTTATCTAAAATTTGGTAACCACCAAAATCTTTATCAACTAAATATACATTACTTTCTCTTGATAAGTACTCACCATCACTATAAGCAGGTGTACTAGAACAAACAAGTACATTATCTAACAATGTAAGGTTATGACCAAATTCTCTTATACTATCATTTATTTTAAACTCTGGTCTAAAGGTATCTACAATATTATTATTAGTTCTATCAAATTTAAATATAGCACCATAAGGTTGAGAATCTGGTAATTCAGAACCATAACCTGTATCTGCTAAATATAGGTAATTTTCTGTAAGTACAACATTTGGTCCTACATTAGCATCATCTTTTTCATATAGATCTCTACCCTCTTGTGGTTCTACCATATATATTTCTTCATCATATATACCTAATTTATCAAACCTATACACATAAGCTTTAGCAGTAACTTCATCATAATCAATAACACCTATAGCTATATGATTCTCATACACACTTGCTGTATGCCCAAATTCCATAAAGAATGGTTCTAAATAATTTCTAGGTCTTATAGTATATAATTTCTCACCTGTTAAATTATCATAAGCATATACTGTACCTATTGATTTAGTATAATCTACAGAATAATCTAATTCACCTATAAATGTTATCTCATTTGTACTAGCTAATATAAAACAATATTCTGAACCTGTATCAGAAACTTTTGCTATATGTTCTGTCATTTTAAACCTTTATTTTTATATTATTATACCATTATATTTATCTACATTTACACTTGATGGTATATAAGTTTAAAATATAATAATTATAACTTATATTATACCTATAAAAATAACTAATATAATAAAATATAATTTTTTAAAAGATACTACTATAAAATATTACATAATTTTAAAAAGTATTTTTCTTAAATTTTCAAATTTTCAAATTTTTATTTTTTTCTGTATTTTTACAGTATACCCTATTATCATCATAGATGATAAACCACTCCCCCCTCTATCTACTTCGTATATATGGGACCCATAATTATATTTCATATAATTATTTACTACAGATACTTCGTATCTTTCGTTAGGTTCTATGTGATAGAAATTTTAAATTAAAAGGGTAGTTATGACAAGTACAGAAGTAAGTAAGTATTTTGCTAAAAAATTAGCAAAGAAATTTGGTACAGGTATTGAGGATATTAAAGAAGCAGGAGCTTTTGTGGCAAATGCAGGATTTAAGCTTAAATCAAAAAAAGACGGTAAAGTATACAAAGTATACATGAGTGAGATCCTAGCTCTGATGCACAGTATGCGAGAAGACAAGGATATACCAGAGCTATAAGCTTTGGTACAGATTAAAAAATCTCAGTAAGATAGATACTATAGGTGCTAGAAATAGCTAATAATAAATTAAATTTAAAGGATAAGTAATGGAATATGCAGTAGTAATAATTGGATTAGTGATTGTTTGGAAGATGCTTAAAACAAATGAAGCAAAAACTATAGGTAGAGAACTTACAACAGTTACAGTATCAGGTTTAAAGTCAGCAAGTAACATTGCAAAAAGTGGTGAGATAATCACCAAAGATTGGCTTGAAGAAAGTCTAATCGAGTCTGTTGAACAATCTACTAAATTAGAATCTAGATTAGCTAAACTTACATTAGACCAAGTTAAGTCTGAAAATGCTGAACTTAAAGGTGTAGATAATACAGTTAAAGAGAAATACGAAGCTGAACTTGCTGCCAATATGCAAAAGTTAGAAAATTTGAGAAAAGGATTATAAGATGAATAATAATCAACTTAAAGCAGCAATAGCTCTGCTAGGTTCTAAAGCTACTGTAGCTGACTTAGCAAAACTTATGAAAATAGTTAAAGCTTAGAGAAATCTAGGCTTTAGCTAAATTAGTCAATGTAGGATTGTTGTTAGAAAACCTTAATAAGTTAAAATGTATAAATCTAACAACAATATTTGAAAAAACATAAGTTAAAACTATTATAGTAGGACTTATATATTATGTCTGTAGGAGGATAAAAATGAGAAAAATCAAAAAAAGTAATGGATCTAGATATGATCTGTATCTAGGAAAAGATTTAGAGTTTATGGAGTTTACAGCTCCAAATTATGATACATATGCACCTGATGGTGCATATGTAAAAACAGTAGATAAAAAGGTATATTGGATAGGTTTAATGTCTACATCTAGTGGAAATATATGCAATATAATAACAAAAAAAGAAATAGAAACTAGATTAAATAATAACTGGAATATCTGTTCTTGTTAAAAAAATCAAATAAACTCAAATATATAATATAAGTTTTCTGTACTTTGTTATATATTTGAATAAATATTACTCAAAAATAAAAAGTAGGATTTATATATTTTAAAATCAAATTAACTCAAACATAAGCTATATAATATATAGTCATCAAATGAGTTATAGAGTATAAGATACATAGGATTAAATTCTAATGCTAAAGTCTATCAAGGTAGGCTTTATGGATTAGACTAGCTGTGCAATAGTGCCAACAAAACCAAATAAAATAACCAAATAAAAGGAAAACCAATGAATACAAATAACCAGACACAACAAACATTTAAAGAATTATTAGCAGCAAAAGTAGCAGAACAACAAGCTAAAGCAGAAGAGTTAAGGCTAGAAGCACAGATGAAATTACTTGATGACGAAAAGTATTTAGAGTCAGTTCGTAAGACAGAAGCTATGAAAAAAGAGACATCAAGACTAAATACAATTATGAGATCTATCAATACTATGGAACCATTTGTTACACCAAAAGGTGAGAAATTTGGTATTAGATGTTTTCCAGTAAGTTTCTTTGGATTAGGACATAGCTTAGTAATGGGTATTGTCTTGTCATCTGCTCAAGCCTTTACAGAAGAAAAGTTAATGGAATATTCAGCTATTTCAGGAGTAAATGAAATTCTATTACAACAAGCTGTTATAGCATTTGGCAGACCAGCTTACTTTAGTAAAGATGGTAAATTGATAGATGAAGAGAAAGGAAACTTTGAAGAGTTCTCAGCTCTACTAACATCAGTCTATATGGAGCTAGAACTTATGGAGTTTGCTGCTTCAGATATTACAGAAGCTAAGTATAATGCTTATTTTGAAAGAGAGTTAAAGAAAGCTAAAATCCAAAAAGAAGAGTTTGAGAAAGCTGAGATTCTAGATAATGAAGGAGGTGACTTCGTTATCAATGACTAAAAGATAAGTAAGTAGTCTTAGGACTGCTTATGTAACCAGCACTATTGTTATATATATATTATTAATTCTGTAGGAGGAATTAAATGATAAGAAATCAAATATTAGATGGAAAGTTAGCGTTACCTGAAATAACAGGTTTTGAAGAAAAATATGGTAAAGATATATATAGTAAGATAGATTACATGTTCCAAGCTATGTTTAGAGCATACCTTAAACAAGGTACAAAAGGTACCATATCTTTACCATATTGGATTAAGAAGATAGAAAATGTTAAAGCAGTTAATAGTGCTTTAATAGTTCTATCTAAATCAGGTTGGGTAACATCTGTTTCAAATCCTAGTAGGAATTGGGCAGAAGCTTACATAAATGAAGATAAACTACTTGAGTATGTAACTAAAGAAGAGTTAGCTCAGGTTAGATTGAACAATAAGTTTAATGCTTATGTCCTAACAAATACTGAAAAAGCAGTATCTAACAATAAAGTTAGAGTAACTGGAAAAGTTATGGAAACAGGTTTAATTAGAGAAGGTTTCAGAAAAGCTGGTAATGTTGAGTTTGAACTTGATACTGGTACAATAGCTAAGTACCATGACGAGGTAATAGCTCTAGTGAATAAAGGTATTGAAAAGATGGCTAAAAAGCATAGCTCTATAAAAGAAGACTTAGCTAATTATGCTATAACAGGTGAAGAAGTAGTTGAGTCTTATATTTATGCTGAAGGTATGACATATACTCCTGGACAAAATAGTATAGATTGGAGAGGTAGAAACATCAAGTAAGATGTTCTGCCTTAGGTTATAAAAATATATATAAAAAATAAAAGGGAAGAAAAATGAGTATGTTAGATAAAATTGGTAATCCAGTAGGTTTTAAGATTATGAGAGCTATGTTAGTAATTCCAGAACAATATAGAAACATTGCAACAGCTAACGGACTTAAAAATGTGTATCTATTTATAGGTGAGTTATTAGGTTATAAGAATGGAACTGTTCAAGGTAAAATTGAGTTTGGTAGAGAAGCATACTTTAACAGAACTTTAATTGAAGATATAGAGTTAGATGACTTATATGAGAATATATGGTTAGAAAGACTTTATGAAGATATTGATAGAGTTTTAAATGTAAGAGGAAACTATCAGAAAGTTCTAACTTTAAGAAAGTATGAATTAGGTACTATGACTTTAGAAGAATGTGCTAAAGTTATTGAGACATTTGAATATAGAAAATGGTCTGTACCTATAGAGATAGATGTGTCTGCTAGTGTATTAGCAATCATAGGACTTCTATTAGGGCATAAACCATTTATGAAAAGAACTAATATGATTGGTAACACTATTCAAGATGCTTGGAAACATGATGTAGTAACTAACAGAGTACAATTCAAAAGTATTATGAGAATAATTTATGGTTCGTCTATGCCAACTAGCCAAATGTGGTTAGAGGATGATATTCAGTATACAACTGAAGAGTTACAAGCATTTAGCCAAGAGTTAAAAGATGGTGAGTTAGCTGTAGCTGCTAAATTCAGAGACTTTCTGATTAAGAATGCTAATATGAAAGAAGAGATGAATATAGTAGTAGACAAAGAAGAGTTTACAATCTACTGCAACAAATTCAGAAATGTAGGTGAGAAGACTACAAAGTATGATGTATATAATTCAGCTACAAATTCTATCAGAACAATTCAGAATACAAGTACTAAAAAAGTACCAGATTTAAAGAGATTTGCTGTAAGTACTGTGACTACACTCATTCACAATTTAGATTCACAATGTATGAATAACACAGTAGAAGCAGTAATAGATAAATTTGGATGGGTTATAGACATTCATGATGCAATTATAGTTTGTCCAGAAGTTGTAGATTATGCTAGAGATATATACTGTAGTGGTACAGATTCTGATAAACCGAGTTTAGAAAGAATCTATAGAGAAAGAAATAGTATCCTATCTAAGTATTTTACAAGTATTGGTATTAGACCAAGTAAAATAAAAGAGTGGGGTGAAGTTATGAGTAAAGTAGATAAATTTGAAGGAGAGTTTAGATGTAACAGAATTGTACTAAAATAAAGACTTAAGTAGGTGACCTGTATAGGTTACTTGCTTAAGTTATTTTTTTTTTTTTTTTGATTTTAATGAACTAACTTTTTAAGAAGCCAAGTAATAACTAAAGTATCTTTTATAAGGTATTTTAGTTATTTTTTTTTTTTAAATTAATAAACATAGTGGATAGTATTTATTAAGATATTAGATATTTATTACTTTTTATTATAAGAAAAAACTTATTGATAAAGAGAGTAAGTAAAATAGATACTAAATAAAAAGGATATGTAATAATACAACTGACAAAAAAACTATCAAATACATTACTTGTAGAAAGTTTGTGTGGAGATGGTAATAATATAACTTTACTATGGGTTAAACCTGCTAACTTATTTACTACACCACACGATGAACTATTAAATATTAATAGTATGTTATTATTAAATTTAGAAGCATTAATATATAATAAATAAAAGGATATATATGATTCAATTAATGAAATTTCAAAATAAAGATTCAAATAATGCAATTAGTAGGAGTAATATAGGCTACTGTAATTATATAACTTCATTGTGGTTTATGGTTATTCTTCCAGATATTAAATCTATTAATGCTTCTAAAAGAATGTTAGTACATCTAGATGGGTTAATAATGGATAATATAAATGAAAAGGTATATATATATGACACAAATACTAAAGACTAAAGGTGGAACAAGTACAAGAATTCAAATTACTAGAACAACTACACCTATATGTGTAACATCATTATGGTATGCATCTCAAACTTTATTTAGTAAAAATAGGTTTGATGGTAACATTAGACTACTGATAGATTTAGAAAGATTAGTAATAAAAACTTATAAAGGTGTACTTAATGATTCAATTATTAGAAAGATATAAAAATGTATCTTATGGGTTAGTTTCATATAATAGATATTTTTCAAGAGTATCTATTATTATAACAAAATTTTCTAGATTTAATGCTAATAATACTCTTATAGTATGTTTAAATGATATAGATGTATATGCTAATTTAAAGGATAAAAATGATTAACTTAATTAGATATAACAGTGGGGTTATAGCATACGGTAATTATTACGATAAACATATAACTTTTTTATGTATAGTCGGTATATGGGAAATAAGTATAAATAAAAATTTGTTAAAAAATTTAGATGAACTAATGCTAATAAAATAAGGATTTCTATGTTACAAATAATGAAGATAAAAAATAATGTAAGATTAAATTGGTTAGGTTATAGCTTATATTGTATAACAGATTTACCATATTTATCAAATATACAGTTAATTAACACACCTTATGGTAGTAATAATAGGGGTTTATCAACACTTATTAATATGTATACTTTTAAAACATGTAAGGATTAAAAAATTATGACTCAAGTACTTAAAAGACATGTTACAGATTATAAGTTACATTATTCTAGTATTTTCATAGTAAATAATCATATTTTATCAAAATACTGGTTTTTCTTAACTGATTGTAGAAAAATAAATCAAAATATATTAGTTAAGTTAGGTTGTAGCAATATAAAAATTTAAGGATATATTAGAAAATCTATTAATATTTAGATTTGCTAAATAAATAAGATATATAAAATAAAGGAATTAAAATGACAACAGAGCAGTATATTAGAGAAAAGAATAAATTAGTTTATAAAGCTACAGGTATGGTGTTAGTACCAGAAGATCAAATTATTGATATGGGGTATAAAGATACTTTTAGAGCTACAGAACATTTAGATAAGTTGAGTTGTCCTTATTGTCTTTATTATTTTGATAATGACTGTAAAGGTTGTATTATGTATGAAAAAGGTAATGGTTGTTTAGACGGATATGGTTCATACGAGCGTATAGTTGAATATCTAGAAAATACGGAATGCTTAAATAGTGATTATGATGTTATTCCAGGATTATATGAATTAGGTGTGAAATATAAAGAAAGTAACGAAAGGTAAAAAATGTATAAATTTAATAGGATAGAGACTAAAGTATTAGAAGCTTTAGCTAAATTAGATAGATGGAGTATTGTAGGAGCTAAAGCTCTATCTTATTATGGTGTACATAGATTTACTAAAGATACTGATATTTTATGTCATACAGAAGTAGCTAAAAGTATACTAGAAATATTTAAACAACAAGGGTTTAATATAACCTATTGTGATATATCTCAAGTAAATGCTGTAAAAGATGGTGTAGAGTTTGATATTCTTATTACTTCTGCACCAGAATATAGTAATGCTTTAACTAAGCAAAAAGGTACATACTACACTACTTGTAGTGGTTTATTAGATATGTACTTATTAAGTGATAAAGAGCAGAATCAATTTGATGCTGTTAATCTATTACAGAGTAATAGTAATTGTAAACCTAGTGAAGAAGTAGTTAGTATAGAACTGGGTAGATACCAATATCTTTTAGAGAAATCTAAAGAAGATATTAAGTATTTCAAACCTAGAGCATTATCTGATGAATTTAACCTAGAAGAGTTATTACTAGAGTTAGATGATATTGAATAAATTTAAAGGATAAAAAATGAAGAAAATGACAACATTATTTAAAAAAACAGATGATCAGTCTAAAGTTATTGATGAACTTAGAGAAGAGAATAGATGGGTTTTAGAAAATTCTACAGCATATAGAAAATGGGATGGTACAGCTTGTGCTATTATTAATGGAAAATTATATAAAAGATATGATGCTAAAATCAATAAAAAAACAGGTAAAAGAAAAATACCACCAGCTAATTCTATTGCTTGTCAAGAACCAGATGAAATAACAGGGCATCAACCATATTGGACTCCAGTATTAGATGAAAATAAAAGTGATAAGAGAATGTTAGATGCATTTAATAAAATTGTAGATACAAAAATTTTAAGTAAATACCCTTCAAAGTATGATGGAACTTACGAGTTTTGTGGACCTAAAGTAAATGGTAATCCAGAACAATTAAAAGAACATGTACTTATACCACATAAAGAAGAAAAACTAGATATAGTTGATTATAGTTTTGCAGGGTTAAAACAATACTTAACAGATATTAATATTGAAGGTATTGTATTTTGGAATAAAAATAATGATAAAAAATGTAAGATTAGAAAAACAGATTTTAATATTAAAAGATAGAATCTTAAATATTATAAAAATTAGTAGGTATTTATAATAGGTTCATTTAATCTAATATAAAATATTAGATCAAAGGAGTAGTAATGAAAAAGTTAGTAATTAATGTAATACTTATTACTTCAGTATTTAGTAGTACTGATATAGTAACTAACGAATGTGCTATAGCTCTAACAGAAGCTACTAAAATACATGCTAAATATATGGATGGTAATGTATCTATAACAGAAGATTATAATACTTATAATTTAGCATTAAACATATGTAATATAAAAGGATAAATAATGAAAATATATCAGTATATATTATATCCATATGAAGAATATGATGATGAATTGGGAGAATGGGTCACAAACCACGACAATCCAAATAACTGGATAACAGAAGAAAGATTACTACAAGACAATGATGTAAAAAGTATTGAAGAAGTAGACTTGTCAATGTACAATGTACAAGAAATAAGCAACAAGGAATATAATGATACAATTAAGTAAAATACCTGAACCTTTTAAGTCTAAATTAGAAGCTACTTTAGGTAATAAGGATTACTGTATAATGGAGAGTAGTTATATTTTCCGTTATGAAGATATTAGCACAGATTTTGGTAAATGGCTTATCTCAAAAGGTGAAGAAGAATTTGCTGGTGAGATTGAGTATAAATTAACAATTTAAATTTAAAAAGGACAAATAATGGAAAAATTATATATAAAAGCAACAAGAAATAAGTAGAGATTTCAAACAACAAGAGAACATATATCAGTAGAAGAGTTATGGGATTTACCACTTAAATCAAGAACAAACTTTGATTTAGATACAGTAGCAAAAACTGTAAATAAACAAGTAAAAAAAACTGAAGAAGAATCTTTTGTTACAACTACAGCAAAAGATACAGAACCAAAAGAGAAACTTGAATTTGTTAAATATATCATTTCAGTCAAGCTACAAGAAGCTAAAGACAAACAAGATGCACAAGCAAAAGCTGGAAGAAAACAACAAATTCTAGCGTTATTAGCTGAAAAAGAAGTAGAAGGACTTAAAGCAAAATCAAAAGAAGAGTTGCTTAAAGAGTTAGAATCTTTATAAGTAACTTAAATTCATATCCGTTACCATTTTACTACTATGTTTTAAAATGGTAATAATATAAATTAAAGTAGATTACTAAGGAGTTAGTAAATGCAAGGTTTATGGAAAGATAAAACTAAGCACTATTTAAAGTCTAAGTTAAAATACTATATAAGAGATAATAAAATTTTATATGGTAAAGATTTAGATATTGTACATAATAATGATGTATGTGTTAAAGTTTTAAATAGTATTAAACAAGATAGCTTTGTATGTATAAAAAATAAAATAGTTAAATTATCTTCTAATCTAATATATAGACATTCTAAAAAATGTATTTATGACTTAGAGTATGAAGATATTTTTATAAATAGTACATTTAATAAAATAGGTAGTAAAAATATATACTCTGATAAAGAGTTAATAGAATTTAAATATAAGGATAAATGATGTGTAATATCAGAACAAGAAAAAATGATGTAAAACTAACAATCAAACAAGCACAACAAGCACTGAAGATAGCAAAGTCTTTAAATAAAGAGTTATATATACTAAGATATTAACCTTATTTAAGGTTAATCTTGTATAATTAGATTTATATAACATATCAATATATGCTGCTATGGTGGAAAGGTAGACACTGAAGGCTTAAAACCTTCTGACTGAAAAGTCGTCCCAGTTCGAATCTGGGTAGCAGTACCAAATCTCCAATAGCTTGAAGGTCAAGCAAATGACTGTTAATCATTAGTTGTAGGTTCGATTCCTACTTGGAGAGCCAATATATAATTATAATAACTAACTATTAGCTATTAAATATAGGTTAAAACTTATATAGTTAACCATTTATGTTGTACTGCTACCTGGGGTAGATATAGTAATATATAGATAGTAATATCTTATAGGTTCGAATCCTATGTACAACACCTCCTACAAATAAGTAGTAAAGTTTATAGTAGAAAATTTTTAACATACCTATTTCCTTTTAAAGTATGTATTTTCATTTTCCTTCCCTTTTTAAATTTTAACTGACAAACTATAATTCTACTATAAACCTACTACTTATTATTTTTAATAAACCAATATTTATATTGATTTATTAAAAATAATAATATACATATATACAAGGATTTACTATGTTACAAGTACTTAATCATAAGTATACATTTGCAAGAACAACTACTAAAGGATATTATGTAAAATATTATATATTTTCTTTTATACATTTTAGAAAACAACTACATCTACTACATATACGCAATTATAATAGTATAAAAACATTAGATGAGACTCTATTATCTTTAATATAGACTATAAAATATTATAAATAATTATAATAAATAAAGGAAAATAATGATACAGATAATTGAAAGTACTAAAATACATACTGATACTCTTAGTAGGTTAGACACTAGTCATATTGTGAAAAACATAGTTGATTTTTATATTAGACAAATGCCATATAACAATAATGGAATTATACTATTACAACTTACTGCATTAATAGTAGAGGTTACAGATGATACAGAATGTTAATACAATATATTCTAAAATGTATGATCCTAGAAACAAGTATAAATTACATTATAGTCAGGATACTGAGGATTTTTTTATTAATTGGTACTTATCTTCACAACTTTTAGATAGTAATAGTAGTATTTTATATAAACTAACAGAATATCTACTAGACTATACACAACAAAATAAAGGAAAATAATGATACAAAATATAGCTGCTAATACTAAACTTATTCATAAATTTATATCTAAACCACATATTATAAAAAGTACCTCTGATAATGATTTTTATATACCCAATCTATTATCTGGTACACATACAAGAATACTAGCAGGTATTGTTATGTTAGTAATAAAGGGTGCTGATGTTGCAAAATATAAGACATAATATTAGTAAGAACTTAATAGGTGTAAGATTAGTACTTGATCAAGATAAAAATATTTATATTACTAAAAATATTTTTTATACTCAAGTATATATAAAAAATAAAATAAGTAAAGTATGTACTAAACTTTTGAGAAATACAGTCTACCTACTTTATAAAAATACTAAATAAACAAATAAAGGAAAAAATATGAAAAATGTACTAGATTTAATAAAAGAAGATATGATTTCACCAAAATATAAAAATGCTGATGATGTAATGGATATGGTTATTACTCAAGAGACAGATACACTGTTAAATCCAGCATATAATAAAGAGTATAGTAAATTCTTAGATACTCTTAAAGAAGACTTTAAAAAAGACATTAAATTGAACTTTAGTGAGTCATATGGTCTAGATACACCATTAGAGTTTATAGGAACAGGTGGTGTAGGAGCAAACCTATTATATATGTTAGAACACCATAGAAATTTCACTGAAGATAATAATGGTGAAAAATTCTATATACCAAACTCATTCTTTGAATTTGACCATTGGGACTTTAGCAATTTAGCTAGAATACCATTTATACCAGAAAAATATCGTAAAGGTGAAGATATTGTAGCTAAAGAACTTGCTAACCATGATGCTAAAGAAGAGCAATTTCTAGACCCATTATTTATTGAGGCTAGCCATAATAAGCTATCGAAAATAATTCCTTGTGGAGCTATGGATTTAGAAACTAGAAAAGTAATGACTACTGCTAAAATACCATACATCACAGTTACACACAAAGATGATAAGCTACAAATTAAATTATGTCCTACACCTGTAGAACATGAGTCTTTAATGGCTGAAACATATGGTATGATTGATGTAAACTTCTTGTTACCAGCAGTACATCTAGCTTCATTCTATATCTCAGATATTATGAATGCTGCAAATACTGATAAAACAGAAGGTTACAATATATCTGCAGTTAAAGCTTATGAGGATATTAAAGTCTTCAAAGCTGAAATGTTGAAGTATAGAGAGTTAACTATAGCTAATGAAGCTAATAGTAACAATGATATTTTACAAAGTTTTATCTTGTATTGTGCAGATATTGTAAAAGATAGAACTAACTATAATTTAGAAGATACAGATGAGTTACAAAAATTTAGAGTAGAAATTTACACTGAAGTAACTAGAAGACTTTCTAATGCTGAAGACTTAGAAGCAATGGTCAATAGTTCAAAAGAATCATTTAATCATCTAGGTGGTAAAGAGTATGTATGTACAAGAGCCAAAGAATTGCTAGATCTAGACACCTTATGGAGTGGTATGGAAGATAGAGTATTACTAGAAATTACACCAGATGATGTAAGAGACTTTCTAGAAGTCAAAAATACAAAGGAAGCTTATGAACTTGTTAGAAGACTTTCATCCAATAATTAAAGAATTAGTAGTATATAAAGATATTACTAAATTCTTTAAAAAAACTAGAGAGATTAGAATAAATTACATAACTGCTATATGTGATAATATAGCAGTACCTATTTATTACTATTCAGAGGAACAATGGGGTTCTAGAGCTTATATTGATTATACTATGAAACTGGATACAATTAGAGATTTAGATAAATCTATTATAGATTGTAAAATAAAAGAGTTGCAAGAGTTAGGGTTAAATATAACAAGTATTTCATTAACAGATAATCTACACACTCATCCAGTAGGTTGTACTAGTTTTTCACCTACAGATTATAATGGTTGTTTAAAACCTGACTATACAGAGAATAGCTTAGGTACTAATATGTTATTTTCATTTACTGGAGAGCTTTATAAAACTATTGTGAGAGAACAAATAAATGGTGAGTATAAGTATTATAAAGTTAAACAAATAGAAGTAGATGACTTTATACCACATATAGATATTAAAGAGGAGCATTTTAAAACTAAAGCATTAACATACCTTACTGTAAATTTAATGAAACAAAAGATAAAGAAAAAACTACATAAATCAAAAATTAAGCATAAAAGATAAGTGCTTCAAGCTACTATTATTTAGTAGTTTTGAGCAACTATTTTAGTTAGCAAAAAAAAAAAATACTATAAGGAAATACAATGGCAACATTAAGAGAGAGAGCAGAAGCAAAACTAAGAGAGCAAAACAAAATGGATACAACTACAACAGAAGAGGTAACAAAATTGTTTGAACAAGCTCAAGAGAGCGTTGTAAGTACTGCACAGGAAGTAAAAAAATCAGATAGTGGAGCAGATATGTCTATAGCCCAAAATGAAGTAGAGGCTATTTATGATGGTAAAGATACAGTTGAATACCCTAAAGGTATTACAGATGTGCTAAATGATGAAGATGTTAAACCAACTATAGCTATAAAAGCTATCAAAGCTTATGTAAAAGCTACTAGAAAAGCTTATAGTAAGGATAAAGTACAAGTAAAAGGTTTTAGTTTTAAAACTAGTGCATCTGAGAAGATTATGGCTATTGCTGATGAGGTAGATAGAATCAATGAAAAACTAGAAGATTTTGACCAAAGCAATAGAGAAGTAGGTTCAAAAATCTATAACTTAGAAAAAGAAGCAGAAAGACTTGTAGCTACAAGTGCAGTATTACTTGGTCTATTGGTAAAATCTAGTAATAAATTAATCTAGTTACTAGCTAGTGCCTATATTTATATAGGTACTATGGTATTAACAATTAAAATAAAGGGGTTAAAAATGACAAGAAATAAACAGAACGAAGCATTTATTAGAAAAGTGTTACTAGCTAAAGCTATTGAAAAAGTTGTAAAACAAGTTGATTTTGATACAGATGTTAATGTAGAGCATTTCTCTGAAACCTACGGTATTTATGTATCTAAATTTGATAGAGATTATGTAAAATCTTTAATTGATAAAAAAGAAAATTTATCTCAAATTAAAGATATGAAAGTTACAGGTTACGATGTACAAGGATTGATTGGTCTAGCTAATTTATTAGATACTATGTCAGATAATCCTGATTTTTATGGTTGTATTGTTCTTATTGAAAAAGCTAATCAAAAAATTCCATATAACCCATTGTCTGAGTCTTTTATGAAAAAACTAACATCTGGTGTTATTAAAATCAATGATGATACAAAACTAAAAGTTTTTATTTATTCTATCAACGGTGAAGTAGATAACGATGTAGCTTTACAAACTGTAGATATGTTATCTAAAATTTCTGTAATTAATGCAGAGACTGTTCAAATTGAAAAACCAGATGATGAAGAAGAGGTTAAAACTTTATGGTTAAAAGCACCTGTAGCTTGGGATACTAACAACAGCCAGAACTCGGTTGTTAATAATGGTACATTAGAAGACATTCACTTAGATCAATTACATAAATCTATTACATTTACTGCTTCAAATAGAATTGATTATAAAGATTTGTTAGCTTATGATATTGATATGCTATTAAACAGTGAAATTGAAGACAATTCTAATTCCATTATTAAGAGAATGTTAGATAACAATTGGATGATTGAATTATCTGTTATTGATATTGGTGGTATGATTGTACCAGCATATGGTTTTTTTGAACATAAAGATAATGCTATGTATGATATTTTATGTGCTACAAGACACCCAAATATTTCAAATGACGGGTCTAACTACTGTACTGGTGCTAACGGAAGAACTACCCTGAAGGGTATTTCAGAATTAAGTTATGGTAACCTAACATCACCACTCAATAGTAACATTTGGTCAAAAAATAGCTTATCTATAGCTAAAGGGTTTGTAGCTTATTATACTGAGAAATTTTTAAATCTAGAAGTATAAAGGTAACTTATGATAACAACACAATATTTGTATGATTGTAACCCAGAGGATTTTAAAGATTTACCTTATAAGGATGCTATAAAATATAAGTATAACCAAGCTAAGATGCTTGGTTATAGACTATACAAAGAGTTGATACTTAAAAATGATAACACTAAAGAGAGTTATTTAAATAATACTGAACTAAGAAAAAGATTGTATATGGTAAATAAAGCTGAAAAACATAATAGAATCCTACTGGATGAATTAAATTAAAGAATTAGAATGAAATATAATAAAGTAAGTATTATAACCGAGATAGCAGTAGTATGTATGTACCTTGTGATAATAATTGGTATAGGTTATGGGTATATTAATAATATTATCCAAAAAGTACATTCAGAACTTGAGCCATTAACGACTCAAGTTGTTATAGGTATAGGTGGAATATTTGTACCACCTATTGGTGTTCTTATGGGGCTTTTTGTCTGGTAATAGCTAAATAAATTCAAAAAAAAAAAAAATAAAAGATAAACAATGGAAATTTTTAAGAAAAATGAATATGAGCAAGTTATAGGTGTAAATACAAAATTCATTATTGGTAGTATAGTAAGTATTATTGTAATTGTTGCAGCACTATTAAGTTTTTATACTATAAATAGTGGGTATGTAGGTGTACTATCTACAATGGGTAAATACCATAAAAATGAAATAAACCCTGGACTTAACTTTAAGATACCTTATATGCAAAGTGTAACAGTGTTTAATACTAAAGCGCATGTGGTGAATTATAAAGGTTCAAAAGATCTACCTGATACTGAAGACATTATCAATAAACCTTATATTGTGGTTCTTGATAAGAACAATCAAAATATTGTGATTGAGTTATCAGTACAGTATCAACCAGTTGCATCTGAAGCATCTGAGATTCTTACACAATATGGTAAAACATACTTTTATAAAGCTATTAACCCTATCGTAAGAGAGGTTGTAAGAGATGTAATTGGAAAATATGAAGCAGAAACTATTGCTTTAAATAGAACAGCTATAGCTACAAAACTTAAAGATACACTTATCAATAGATATAAAAATAATCATCAATTCTCTATCTTAGAAGTATCTCTAAGAAACATTAGATTACCTAAACTTATTAAAGATAAGATTAATCAAGTACAAGTAGCTGCACAAGAAGAGCAAAGGTTAGCTAGAGTTGCTAAACAAGCTCAAAGACATCAAGAGATTAAGACTATTGAAGCTAATACAAGAATGATTGAAATTACTACTAAAGCTAAAGCTCAAGCAGAAAAGAAAAAGATTGAAGCAGATGCTAAAGCTTATCAAATTCTAACAGAAGCTAATGCTAAATCAAAAGCTAACGAAGAGATTGCTAAATCTATAACACCAACATTGATTCAATATAATCAAATTAACAAATGGTCTGGTATATATCCATCTACATATATGGGTAGTGGTATGAATAATGATGTAATTTTAAATATGAAATAAATAGGACTTCAGTCCTATATATTTTTTAAAGTATTATATATAAATATTTTTAAAAATATACAGGAGTTAGGTAATGGTGCAGGTAGTAAAGAAATATAAGAAAGATTGTTATATTTTGGATTATTCAAATTTATGTATGTCTACAGATAGTTTAGATGTAAACCTATGTTTACTGTATGAGATAGATGAGTTAACATATATACCATAATATAATATAAGTTATAAATATTTTATACTAATGTAATGACTTATTATTAAAAACAATATAAATCTAGATAAGAGGGGTATAAATGATACAATTAGTTAATATGTATTATACAGAAATAGAAGGTAGTCCTAAAATAAAAGTACATAAATGGAATTACTTATATGCTGGTTCATCATCATTAAATAACAGTATTAATACAGAGTTGTTATATAGGATAAATTACTTAAAACTACATACATAAAGGTAAGCATTATGATTCAACTAATAAATTTAACAACAGAAGATTTAACTTGTGATGATTTTACATATAAAGCTTATATAGATAAACTACATAGGTCTTTAATACATACAAAGTATAAAGATTTTTATACTAATGCTCCATTACTAACACTAAACAATAATATACATTATGAAATTTTATATTTATTTTGTGCTAAATTAACAAATTCTATAGAAAAGTATTAAAAATGGTAACATTTATAGCTAATGTAAATAAATTAGGTATATAAATACTAATGCATATATACTATATAGTATGTTTTTTAAATACAAAGGAAAATTATGGTAAATAATATAAAACTAAGTACTAATAAATCATATGTACATTTATATTCGGTTAAAAAAAGACTAATAATATATTTACCAAAATTTACCTTATCTGGTATAAATAGGGTAATTTTATTAGAGATAGGTGTATTATTTAATAACTTAGAGGGTACAAATGATACAAGTAATAAAATTATATAGAAATATTGATAAAAAAGAAATAGATATAGGCTTTAATACTTATATTGGTATACTATCTTATGTTATATTCCCTATATCAACAAATACAAATATAATAAATTATAACTTATTAACAGATAAGTTTATTTATTATACTTATAAAGGTAATTTATGATTCAACAAACATATCATATTAATAAGTCATATTCATCAAAACTTGTTAAATATAGTTATTATAGTTATTATAATAATAATATAAACATATCTTATTATATTTATAAAGAAGTAATTAAAACAGAGTGTAATATAAATGATAATATCCTATTTTTTATAGGTATGTTACTTCGTAAAGTTACACATTAAATTAAAGTATATATAACTTTAATCAATTATAAGGAGGTTAGTATGAAACTGATGACATAAACATACATATATATCTATATATATAAGGTAGATTACACACTTTATACATTACATTTGGTAGACTTTTATGTCTACCGAAAATATATAATAAAGCTTACAAAGGTAGGTTTTTAATATATTTTAAAGAATTAAGATGAATTACATTTTTAGTTATATACTAATAACTTTGTTTATAGTCTTAGTATATATGTACAATAATCATATAAATACTATTAGTATGTATAGATATGAAGTTGTATATGATATTAATGAAGTAGCATATACTAATAATTCTGTAGATGTACATAATTGTATATGTACTACTGAAGGAAATATTTGTGGTAATTTTAGGGTATATCATAACCCATTTTTCAAGTAAAACATACAACTAATTAAAGTCTGAAATAAAGGATAAATAATGATACTTATAGACAGAATATATATAGAAGATCGATTTATAGAACAGGAATTTAATGTGATAACTAATTGGAAATTTATGAGGTATAAATCATTAAGTTATATGTATATTAAATATAAACGATTACTGTATATGTACTATAAATATAATAAAAATTATAATATAGATTTCGATAGACTTATACAAGTTAATGGCGTAAGTTTTTATAATGTATATAGGGTAACAAATGAAAATAGGTAATATTGTAGGAGTAATGGAAATAGGGAATGGTTTTACCACTGAGTGTATAAAAGGTATAGATGGTGCGTACCATTTTACAACATCTCGAGATGGTGTTTTTGTACACCATTTTTATAACTATATGACATTAGATAATGCTGTAAGTTACCTGGAAAAACGCTTGTTCTTAAAAGATATTGTAATTTTACAATTTAATGATGGTAGTTATACTACTACTAAATTAAAAAATAAAATGATTTTCCCAGAAAGGTTTATGAGAAGTAAACCTATAAGGTATTGGGTATTTGATGATATTACTAAAGAAAATATGGAAAATATTAGAGTTATATTAAACTAAAAGTAGATAAGATAATTTACTTCACAAGTGACTTACATATACATCATAAAAATATATGTAAATATAGAACAAAATTTAAAACAACAGAAGAACACGACAACTATTGGATAGATAAAATACTTAGTTTAGGTAAAATAGATATTTTATATATATTAGGGGATTTTATATTTGATACAAATGAGGAAACATTTAATAAAACAATAAATAAATTAAAGAATATCAAATGTAGAATTAAGTTGATAATGGGTAATCATGACTCCTTAAAGTTATATAAAATAAATAATCCTAAAATAGAGATGCAATTACCACTATTTACATATAAAGATTTTTGGTTATCTCATTGTCCTATACACCCACAAAAGATGAGAACCAGATAGGGTAACATTCATGGACATTTACATGATGTTATTTTAGATGATAAATTATATTTTGATGTATCCCCAGAAAAGCATAACTATAAATTTGTGTCATTGAATGATATAAAGGAATATTATAATAAATAGATCAAAATATATTAAAATAAAAAAGGAAGTAAAATGACAAGAGAACAGTATTTAAAACATAAAGAAGTAATGGATCAATTCTACCATCAACCTGAATGTACTGCTATATGGTGTAAAAACTGTAGTGGGTGGGTAAAAACAACACGCCCTAGCTGGTTTTTAGAAAGTACTTATGTTATCAATGATAAATACATAGACTTAAGAAAAGCTGTAGTTGATGGAGAAACTATTCAATGGGAACAAACTGAAAATAATTGGATAGATTTACCAAAAAATTATGATTTTATAAAAGCAGAAGAGAATGGTGCAACAATAGAAGAGTATAGAATCAAACCAGAAGAACCTAAATTTAAAACAGGTGACTGGGTAAGAGTTAAAGAAGCACCTGCTGATATTTACAAGATAGCAGATATTGATAGTAATGAAATATATGGAACAAATTGTATAGGGTATAACACATCAGAGCAAATTGAATTGTGGGAACCTAAAAAAGGTGAATGGTGTTGGATAGGCAAAGCGTTTGCTAAGTTTATTGAAAAAGATACAGATAGTAATTATGTTGGAATTTGTTATCAATATAGTGATAAAGTATATGATAAACACATTGAACCGTTTATAGGTGAATTGCCTACCAAATATAAAAACAGATAAGATAATAGGAGAAAATTATGGGGTTAGATATGAATATCTTTAAGCTAACTAAAAAAGTAATTGAAATAGAAAAACAAAAAGAACAATTAAGTAGTCAATTTGATAGAGAACTTAATAAAGAAATAGATAAAATAACATCTCAAATTAAAGATGATTGTATTAACCATCTCAATAAATTTAACATAGAGATAACAGAAGATAATGTTAAAGTAGTTATAAGCAACCTAGTAGAAAGTACTTGGGTTACAGATAAAGAATCAAGGTATAATATGTTATTTAGATATTTTCCTGTATATGATCTATTTATAGAAGAAAAGAAACAAAACAAAATATATGAAGATTTTCTAAAGTTACAAGAAAAGATAGAACCAAATAAAAACTTAATATCTTTACATAGTAGTTATCAAAAATTAGACGCATTAGATATAAAAAGAGAAGAAGTAGCTTATTGGAGAAAATACCATGATTTAAATAGTTATATCTTGGAAACATATGGTGGAGGTAATTGTGAAGATACTACACTGTCCTTAGAAGATTTAAAAGATATTAAAAAGTTTATAAAAAACGATAACAAAGATACCACACAAATAGATAAAATTATAAGTAATTTTGATAATGAATGTACTTATGTATATAATCCTTGGTGGTAGTGTGGTAGGTAATATATATGAAATAGTATGTATTTTAGCGTGTTTATTAAATACTAGCAGATAAATATTAAGGAAAAGTAATGTTAAATGAAGACAAGGTAGAGGAATTAGTAGAAGCAATAGAGAAAAGTTTTAACTGTGTTACTGGGGTTGATTTTTGGTCAGTTGTACAAAAAGAAAAAGGTAATAAAACTGAGGTGCAAATAGGTATAATTTATGTTGATGCTAACGAAGATGATGTCTATAAAATCGACAATAACTCACATATTTTAGATACTATACTTAAGAATATCAATATAAATGTTGTAAGTAAACCAATATTTGATATAGGAGACACATACCCAGATGGTTCGTCTTATTATAGTCTTAGATTTCTTATAGAATAAAATTAAATATAAAACAAAAAACTATTAAAAAGATCTTAATGATAAATTAATCAATTTAAAAGATATTAAGGAGATATTATGACACTACAACCAATAGAGTTAAGTGATGAATTTGTAACACAAAATATAAAAAATTCAACCGTTAAATATAGTCTAGCACCAAAAGATTATTTTGAGTGTTTTCACAAGCATATTTGCTCTAAACATAACCTATTTGGTACTTTACAGGTATATGACTTCGATATAAGTAAAGAAAAGCTATACAGAATGTATTTAAATGATACTAAAGTAGACTATATAACAGATACTAGAGCATTAAAAAGTCTCTTAGAAATAGGTACAGAGGTTATTATATTAGAAAAAATAGATAATGATGTAATACCCTATAAATTAGTACAATAATAAACATAAGGAAAACAAATGAATAACCAAACTAAATTTTTTTTTTTAAATAATAGTGGTACAGTAAGAGTTATAGAACTGGATAAAGATACAATACAAGAATCACTGGTACCTGCTATATATGAAGTAAACTATAATCAAATGACAGGATATTATCTTACATATATAACTGATAAGTATAAATTACCTAAGCGTATTCTTGGTTCTATAAACAAAAGAGTAGATAAGGTAATCAATACCTACAATAATGAACCAAATAAAAATACTGGTGTACTATTACTTGGGGAGAAAGGTTCAGGTAAAACTCTACTATCTCAGGTTATTGCGAACAAAATGATAGAGCAAAATATTCCCGTTATTACAGTAAATACACAATTTTCTGACTCTTCTTTTATAAATTTCATTAAATCTCTTGATAATATCTGTCTAATATTTGATGAGTTCGATAAGCATTATTATAGACTAAAAGATGAAGGTGAAGCTGATGATACACAAACAGAAATCCTAAAACTCTTTGAGGATAATAATGATAAAAAATCAAAGAATTTAAATATCATTATTGCAAATAATGGGTATAGAATATCAGATTTTCTAATAGATAGACCTTCAAGGTTTAAATATAGATGGCACTATAATAAAGTAGAACCAGAAGTGATAGAAGAATTATGTTCTATACATAATCTTCCTAGTGATAAAACAAAACAACTTGTAGATTACTCAAAATCTGTTAAGTTGTTCTCATTTGATATTCTTGAATCGATAATTAAAGAATGTATATTATACTCTAATGAAGATTTTAATGATATTATAGAGGATATGAATATACCTAAAGTAAAACAAGAAATAAAATTTAAAATTGAAGAAGTAGAATATAAAGGTAAAACATATAAGGCACAAAAAGAGGTATATATTAATCATTATTTTAAATTAAATAATATATACGATGCTATACAAGATAAAAATATACCTCATGAATCTATGTCATATAGTTTAGATAACCTTATTTACTCGGATAGTACAACAGAAATATACAGTATTATGAGAAATGAAATGTTAATAAAAGTAACTAAGGTATTTGAGACTGTGGATTATAGAAATCTATTAGTGTAAAGGCTATAATAATGAAATTAGATTCTTTGAACCTATTAAAAACTCACATAAATGTGAATTATATTGTTTGAAATATGAAAAATATAGATATTTACCATGGAGACGAAAAAATGTCACAATATAAAAATAGACAAAACAAAAGAAACTATTCGGTAGGAGTGTATCTTGGGAGATTTCAACCTTTTCATCATGGGCACAACTCAATAATTCAACAAATTATAATGGATGGTAGAATACCATTATTACTTATAGGACATAAAGGTTCTTTAAATGATAGACATCCATTATCTATAACTCAAATAAAAGAGCTTATTAGATTGTTATATCCAGAAAACCAGGTAATGATTGAATATGTTGAGGATAATGACAGTTGGGATAAATGGTACGATACTTTAATGTACAAAATAAATCTAAATACTACACTAAACAATATTGTCATATATTCCCATGAAAAAGAGTGCGACAATACTACTTTTAGGTTTAGAGATAAATACTTTGTAAATTGTTCACAAAATGAATGTTTTATAGTAGATGATATACCAATAAAATATTGTGAAGAGTATATTGACAATAAAGGACAAGTACTATCAGCAACAAAAATAAGAGAAGATAAAGAATATGCTATGCAACATTTAGATGCTAGAATTTTTAAACAATTAGAAGAGTGGAGGTTATGGTGAAAACAATTAAAATATTAAGTAAAGAGCCGCTTGCAAAACCAAAGTTTCTTAAAACAGAACTTGTAACTTACCAAAAAGATAATGAAAAACCAAGACAATGGGAAGTTTTACAAGGATTTGATACAGTACACATTCTCATTAAAAATACTGATACAAACAAGTTCTTGTTAGTCAAGCAAAACAGAATACCTGTAGCTGTCAAAAATACTAATCAAGGTATTTGTATAGAATGTTGTGCAGGGATTATTGATAAATACCAACATTCAAAATCATCTTTATATCAAGCTAAATTAGTAGCTAGAGATGAGATACTTGAAGAATTAGGTTATCATAAAGAAAATTTAAAGGATATTGAATTAGTAGACACATTACTAAGTTCAGTAGGCACTGTTGGTTCTAAACAATACTTGTTCTATTGTGAAGTTAACGATTCTGAATATACAGGACAACATTTAGAACCAGATGAAGAAATTGAAGTTATTGAATATACAAGTAATGATTTAATGGATTTAATATTTAAAGAGTATAATACAGACTCGGTGACTAAATATTTATGTTTAAATCATATTGGAGAAATATATAACATAAAGGATAATTTATGAGTAAACTATTAGAATCAACATTAATAACAGGAGATAGTTATAAATATGGGCATCCATTTCTATTAAGAGATGATATAGCTTATCAATATAACTATATGGAAGCAAGAAAAGGCGATGATATAATATTTGTAGGTATGCAATATTATATTAAAAAGTTTCTAACAAAAGTACCATCAAAGAAACAAATTAAAAAAGTTAAAAAGATGGCATTAAAGCATGGAATTTATTTTGATGAAAAGATGTGGAAATACATCAATAAATTAGGATATTATCCAATTAGAATTAAAGCAATACCAGAAGGAACAAAAGTACCATCAGGTGTACCATTAGTTACTTTTGAAAATACAGATCCAGAATGTGTAGGATTAGTAGGTTTTCTTGAAACTCTGTTTATGAAAGTATGGATGCCAACATCGGTTGCTACGCAAAGCTATGAAGTTAAACAGATGTTATTAAAGTATGGTTCACCTGAATGGGCTGAATATGCTTATCACAATTTTGGTTCTAGAAGCACAACATCATTAGAACACGATATGATTGCTGGATACGCACACCTAACACAATTTAAAGGAACTGACAGCTTTTCTTCACTATTCTTTTGCGAAAAATACTATAATCAAGGGAAAGAACCAGCAGGATATTCAGTATTAGCAACAGAGCACTCTGTTACTACAATGAATGGTATAGAAAACGAAGAAGAGTTTGTATATAAAACATTATTAAATAATCAAAATAGTCAAATTATCTCATTTGTTGGAGATTCTTATGATATTTATAAATTTACAGATTTTGTAACAAATCCAAACGGTAGAATAAGAAAATTACTAAACAAAAGAAAAAACCAAAAACTTGTAATTAGACCAGATAGTGGAGAACCAATTAAAGTACTTAAAGGTGTTATTGATATAATGAAAAACAATGATTGTTTTAATTCTGGAATAGAAGGTAAACTATTGTCGCCTAAATACGGAATTCTTTGGGGTGATGGTATAACACAAAAAATAATTGAACACATTCTACAATACTTCACTAATGAATCTTATAGACAATTCATGATAAATAGTAGTACAGACATACTAGCAACTAAAATTAAAAATTTACAATTACTAGCAGCAGAAAACTTTGTATTTGGTTCTGGGACAGACTTAGTTAATTCAAAAGATAGAGATACTTATGGATTTGCTATTAAATGTTCATCAGTTACACTTAAAGATGGTACAGAGCTAGATGTATTCAAAAATCCTATAACTGCACCTACTAAAAAATCGAAAAGAGGTAGAGTAGAAACAGCATTTAACACAGCAAAGAAAACATATAGAACAACTAAAGGTGGGTATAAAGATATAGAAACGAAAGCGTTACAGTTAATATTTGAAGATGGTAAGTTATATAATGAAACTTCCCTAGAAAACATTAGAAGTAACAGTTTAAAATAAATATAAAGGTAAAAATTATAAAAGATATAAAAAGACAAGAACTAGAAATAGGTGATAAAGTAGTTGTAAGCTACCCACCATTTAATTCTCAGGAACTTACAATGGACTTTGGTGAGGTAGTAAAAGTAGCTCCAACATCAGCAACAATTAAGCTATCGGATAATACAACTAGAACTTTTAAAGTAAGTAGAGGTTATGGTAGTATAAATGACTACTCTAAAAGAGTCATCAAACTATAAGAAAATACCAACTAAAACATAAGGATAAAATAATGAATAAAAATAGACTTGTAATACAAGCTTGTGGTGATTATGTAGCATTTCATGAAATGGATATAGATGTAGTATATGAGTTTGGTACTTGTAATATCATAAATATACTAGAAGAGATAAAGGATGATAGACTTGAACTTATATGTGATAAAATAGATAAAGATGAACAATTAACAAACGAAGAACAAGAGCTCTTAGATGAGATAGTAGAAGAGTATGTAGATAATTATACAGGAGATTATTATGACTTAACTATTGCTTTTGGTTATAACATAGAAGGTAATTGGTACATAAATTTTTATAAATAAATAGGTATAGAGTGTTACCACTCTATACCTTGTCCTTCTAATCCATTATCAGCATCCATTATACTATATGCAGATAATCTTTGTTTAGGAACTACTACTTGTTTAGTAGGTTGATTCGAAACAGTAGGTGTTACTTTTTTAGGTTGTAATCTTTGTTTAACTTTATGTACTACTTGTCTAGGTTTAGCTATAACAGTAGTAGGTATAATTTTATCTGTATCTTGTACAACTTGAAAATTTGGAGGAACTAATGTATTATACTCATCGCCTACTCTATTAGCTAAAATTTTATTAGATGTACCTATATAAGTAGGTGTTTCAAATAAAGTATTACCTAATCCTTTAGTTACTATAGGTACAATATTTGTAGATTTACTAGATTGTGTAGATAAACCTCTAATACTATTTAACAGCTCTTCATCATTATCTGGGTATTTTAAGGCAATAGATGTAAATGGTGATACTTCCTTGTTTTGATTAACTCTTTGTTTTAAATGATTTAACATATTACTATGCATAAGTGTAATATCCTTTATATATTATTTTAATATATAAAGTATATCATATATAGATATAGAATAGCAAATTTACACATAAAATAAAGGGATAGAATGACAATACTTACTAATATACTACATAGTATAAATTATATAAAAATATATACAAATAATATATTATTTAAAAATAAAAATATATATGTAATAACTGTATTATTTGTAGGGGAATTAGAGAAAGTTTATAGCTTTATAAATAAAGATAAAGCTAAATTAAAAATGATAGAATTATGTAAAGACTGGTGTAACCAAACATTAGTATTAGAGTATTTAGAAAAAGGTAATACTTTAGATACTGTAGATGATTGGATTCAATATTTTCAAATAATACATGATGATTGTTATATAGAGTTAAATAAAACTATATTAAAATAAAGGGTACTAAATGACAAAAGTAGAGTTAAAACTAATAGATGCGAATGTTAAAGCTCAGTTACAACAAAAAGAAGTAGGTCCACTATTTATAGTTGGGTTGCCAGGTACTGGTAAAACTTCAAGTATTGTAACATTAGCTAATACTAATAATATAAATATTTTAGTAGTATCAGCACCTACATTAACTGTGGAAGTCCTTACAGGTTTACCTCATGATAATATAGTAGATACTAACCAAGGTAAAAAAACAGTAGTATCTTGGAGTGTACCTGAGATTATTGCTCAAGCTAATAAATTAAGTGAAGACAAAGATACTATCTTACTTATTGATGATTTTCATGCTACACCTAAGCATATTCAAGCTTATTTTTTTAAATTGTTATTAGGTAGAAGTATTGGTTCACATAAATTAGAAGATAATATTGCTATTTTAGGTACTATGAATAATAGTGAAGAAGCTGGTTTTTATGGTATTAACTCTGCTATTCGAAATAGGTTAGCTGTGCTAGATGTTAAGTTTAATTTCGATTATTGGTTTAAAAATTATGGAAATGGCTTACATTATATTATAAAATCATTCTTAACATTATATAAAAGTTCAGTACAAGAAGAAGAAAATACATCATTAGAAGGTTATGCTACAGCTAGAAGTTGGACATATTTTAGTAATATGTTAAAAGAACTAGATGATGAATTTATAAAAGTTAATATTGTTAAATTAGCTAAAATGTATATATCTACAGATATGGCTTATAAACTAGAACAACATACTATATATATGGATCAATTTGATTTTAAATATAAAGTAGAGACTAGAGAAGATATTGATTTAGAGTCTATAGATCAAATGCAAAAGATGATGTTTTCATATATTCTTAACTTTATTGATACTGTACAAGATGCTAAATATTTATTAGAAATAATGAGTAAAAATAGTAAAGATGATGCTTTTATTGGATTTATTGTAGGTGAGTTGTACTCTATATATCTAAGTGATAAATACTCAGATGGTATTAGATTTATGGTTGATACATTATTAGATTTTAAAATTATTAAATCTAATTATCCTAATACTTCTACAGCAGTATTAAATACTGTAAAAAAAGTTAAATTTAAAAATTTAAATAGTGCTATGGAAATAGCTACTAATTTTATATTATAAGGGTATATAATGATACAAATTAAACAAGAGATTATTAACAAATTTACTACTAAAGTAGTTACTGAATCTAATATTATTGCTGATGTTAATAAAACTTCAGCAATATTTATTAAACTACTATCCCATTTTAAATTTAATTTTAAATTTAGAAAAGTAGAAAATTTAAATTCATATCTTTTTACAGATATACAAAAAAAGTATAAAATTATGGTAAATACATCTAAAACTAAAGCAGATATTATTGATGTAAATATTTATTATACTAAAGAGAAAGAACTACAAGAGATATTAAAAGTACTTGATGTATCAAATAAACCTGATGGTTATTGTGGTTTTATCGTGACTAGAGAGTTATTTAAAGTGTTATTAGGACATACAACTTATACACATTACAATAAATATAAATATTTAGTAACTTCTAAACTTGATGAAAAATATGCTTATCTCGTTTTAGTTATTGCATCTAATTTATATATTGAGCATATTGTAGCTGGTATATGTAATGATAATAATGTACAATTTGATACAAGTAAATTAAAATATCTAGATGATATTTTATTAAAAAATATAAATTCATATCCTAGAGTTATTAGAGATGTAGTTGAACAATTAAATATTATTTTGTCTGTTAGTACAAATTTATATAAAGATGATGTTATCTTATACTCTGATAAATTGCTAGAATATGATGAACACACTATTTTTATTGCAGAAGTATTAGAAACTACAATTAACTCAGAAGTAAGAGGTTTTACAAGTTCTCCTATTTTTAAAACAGCATTAGCTTCTAAAAATACTGTAAATACAGACTGGATTAAAGAGCTAAAGAAACATATTAGCAGGTTTACTTATGAACGAACTAATGATATTGAATCTACTTGGGGTAAGTATAACAATACTTATAAAAATATCTTTACTGCACCTGGAGCTAATTGCATTACACATAAATTAAAATTTGTACTATCTATTGATCAATCAGGTTCTATGACAAATGAAGATATTGCTTTGATTCAGGAAGTTATGAAAGTTATTGCAAAAGATACTGCTGAAGCTACTATTATTTTACATGATACAGAAATTGCTGATATTATTGATATAGTAGATTTAGAAGAAGATGAGTTAAAGAAAAAACTTATTGAATCTACACATAGAGTGTGTACTGGTGGTACTTCACATAAGCATGTATTTGAATATCTATCTACTTTAACAAATTTAGAAGATATTCTATATATATCTTTCAGTGACAATTATAGCGATATTGAAGAGGCTTACAAAAAATATAGAAAATATATGAATAAACTAGATTGTATATTTTTATCTACATCTGATAAAAAAGTAAATATAAATAGTATAAAAAATATTAAGATATTGTAATGTATGTATATAATTTAACTAGATAAAGGTAATAAAGTATGACAAATGTAATAAATGAACATATAAATAGGGTTATAGACTATGAATATAATAAAAATATGTACATAGTTAGAGTTATACCTAGGTATGGACAACCTGAAGATTCTGAAATATTTTCTTTAAAAATTATAAATTATTTAGATAATGTAGTTGTAAATATTGATAAATTTATTGATTCTTTTCTAATAGTGTACACTCTGTACAGAATATATGAGTTTAATAGTACTTTAATAGTACATAATTCTAACTCAGATAAAATAACTAAAGAAGCACTTATACAGAATTTACCTTTAAAACAGAAAAATTTATATGAATACTTGGTATCTATACCTACTAGAAAATCTATACAAATAAAAGTAAATGAAGATATAGTAAAGTATTATGATGTAAATTACATAGAGACTTTACTAGAACCATTACTTAAAAAATATACTATAAATGATTTGTTAGTACAGTTATTTCAAGCAATGTATAAAGATACTGTAGTAAAAAATAAATATGTATATACTAGTACAAGTTATAAAATACAAAATTCTTTTGATATAGCAAAAATAAAGATAAATGAGAGAGAAAAGCGTTTACTTTTAAAAGTACCTAAATTGGATATGTTTAGTGCTAAATTATATAATAAATATATATCTAGTTTAAAGTCTTTTAAATCTTCAGATATGATGAGAGTTTTAGATAAGCTATTACCAACATTTATTATTGAAGTAGAGGATGATGATAGTAAGAGAGAAGTTTTAGAGTATATTTTAAATACAATGTTAAAAAAACTTACATCTAAATATTATATATCAAATATATTAGGTAAAAGGTTAGCTTTTATACAAGATATATATAGTTTAAATATTGATTTTTATTCTTTAAATGTATATAAATTTACAAGATATATGTATAATGTAGATACAAGTTTTTTCTTAAAGCTTAATCATTTAGATTCTGTATTTACATATATAGATGAACAAGAGATAGTAAATGATATTTATACAGATTTAGATATAAAAATACTAAAAAATATTATTATTTTTAAAAACAGTAAACCTAAAGATTATACAAAATATTCACATAGAGATTTAATAATTTTTTTAAAAACATATTCTACAATGTTATATATTTTAAAATATAAAAAATATAATATAAAATATAATAAAGAATTAGTAAAATTAGTAAATCAAAATATACAGTTAGTTACACAAACTTTAAAAAATAAGAAAGTATCAAAAGTAGATAAGCAAATATTAGCTACTGAATTAGATAGATTACATAAAGAAGTATGTATAGCTAATATACTGTATAAAAGTATTAAAAAAGAAGGTTTATATGAAAAGGGTAATTTATGATTAAATATGAAGATTTAAATATAACAACAGTGCAATATCTACAACTACAAAACCTAGAACTGGTGCATCAATATGAATTATGTAGTATAACTACAGTTCTTGTAAAAGGAGTTCTTATTTTGTTTTTAATATATTTTGCATATAAAATAGCAACAAATAAAATCACAAATATATAAGAGAGGATTAATAATGGCAAAAGTAGCATATAATAATTGTTATGGTGGATTCACTTTATCAAAAGAAGCAAGTAAATTATTAAACGAGAGAAAAGGTTATAAACCTGAAGATAGTAAGTATATTAACCCAGAATGCGGATTTATACGTTATTTACCTAGACATGATAAAGACCTTATAACAGTTATAGAAGAAATGGAAGAAAATGGTAAAGATCCATCTGGTGATTTTTCTAAAATACGACTAACAGAAGTTGAAGGTAAGTATATTATAGATGAGGATGATGGTATGGAGACAGTAGTAGAGTCAGATGTGTTTGACTGGATAGATACAAAAGAGTAATAAATAACTTATTTAATAATATATATATAAAATAAAATTGAAGGAATTTATATGATTAAGTATAAAGATTTAAATATAACAATGTTAAAAGACTTATCACCACAAGCTGTAGAGTTGATAAATAAACATGAGCTGTACAATATGTGCACTAATATTGCTGGTATATTACTTATTAGTTTTATAGTGTTTATAGTGTATAAAGCTGAGTGATAATTAAAAAGGATTTATATGAAAAAATATGATGTATGTTTAAAATTTGTAGATACTATAGATTCTGAATGTAAATCTGGTAATGTTGAGCTAGTAGATAATGGTATATATCATTATGGTACATTAATAGCTTTAAAATATAAATTACCTTCAGGTAAATTTATAATTGTACTAGATAAAGATATGATAGGTAGGTCTGTATCAACTACAGCATTATGTACAGATATTATACGAGCTACTAATACTGACCCAAATTTAAAGCTTATAAAATTAAACTTTACTTATGACTCTAAAAAATCTAAAGATATTATTAACGATATATATAATGAGTATATAGAAATTATACATAAAATATCTAGAATGAGAAATTTAGATAAAAAACAAGTACATATTAATGAATTTAAACAATTTATTAAACAAGATATACACTATATATTTCTATTACATAATGAATTATTTAAACAAAGAAAGGTGCAGAAAAGAGTTATAACTAAACTAGTAAGTAAATTAACTTTAGAAGCTATGAAATATAAAATAATATAAGGATAAATATGACTGAAAATATGTTAAAAGTTGTTGTACCTATATCAGAGTATGATGTAGGACTTTTTAAAAAACTTAAGGATAAGTTAGTATGGACTTTACCAACTAATACAGATGAAGAGATTGAATTACATTTTATATCTGATAAACAATATATAAGTGAGACTAAAAATACAATTAAAAAATTAGATCCTATAAAAGAAATGATGTTGTATCAATCAGAAAGAGGTTTAGATAAACTAGAATATAACCCTTTAAATGAAGCTTCTATGGTATTTGAAGAGATTTTAGAATCTTTAGGTTATAACCTTGATAAATCTAAAAGAAATGTATTAAAAGATAGATTAGAAGAGTTTGTAGAAGAATTATATTTTGATTGTATTACTACAAAATTGGATAAATCTGAATATACAGGACATAATGTAGTAGATCCTCATTTAGATCAAATTGAACTTAATGTAGGTGCTATTATGAAATTAGGTTATGATGTAAATAAATCTATATTAGAAATGACTAAAGAAATTAGAAGCAGAAAAGGGGAGATTATTAACGGTAAGTTTGAAAAATTTACTAAAGATGATCCTAGATATGCAGAACCTTATAAAGCAGATTATAGTAAAACAAAATTAAAAGAGTAAAGTATGGGTAGATATTATAATGGAGATATAAATGGTAAATTTTGGTTTGCTGTTCAAAATAGCGATGCAGCAGATCAATTTGGTGTAGTTGGAAGACAACCAGATGAACTTATATATTATTTTGATGAAAGTAATATACAAGATATAACAAATAGATTAACTTATTTAAAAGATGCTTTAGGTGATTATAAAACAAAACTAGATAGATTTTTTGATAAAGTACCAGCTTATAATGAAAAGACTGTAGAAGAACATGGTATGGATTATGAAGAATTTGAAGAAAAAGTAAGATATTATGCTGATTTACAACTAGGTGAAAAGATACTAAAATGCATTGAAGACAAAGGTGAGTGTGAATTTATAGCAGAATGTTAATATAATATATAACTAGTATATACATACTAGTTATATTTTTATATTAATTATAAATAATTATAAATATACTTAATATAAAAATATAAGGAGTATTATGAGTGAAGAAACACTACAAGCTACTATTATAGCTATAGGTAAAGAATTTTACCCAGAGTTAATATTTGTAGGTAGTACTAATGGTATTAATTTAAGTAAATTAACACCTAAAGATAAGGCAATACTATTAAAAACATTATATGAACAAGGTTTTGTTAAAGGACATGAAGATTTAACAATCTACTTACCTAATAATGAAGTAATACATATTGAATTAAAAGTAGGTAAAAATAAGCAATCTAAAGACCAAATAGCCTACCAACAAAAGTTAGAGAACTTAGGACATACATATTACTGTTTAAATGACATTAATGATGTATTTAAGACACTTAATAAGCATTTAGGTACAAAGTATTGTACAAAACTTTTTAACTCTTATAATGGAAATATGAGTAAAGAATTAGTAAAACATCAATACAGTTTATAAAATCAATAAAGGAAATAACATGATACCAATTAAAAATAGAAGAGAATACCCAAAAGCAGTAAAAGAAGCACTATTAAATAGATATAAAGAATTATCAAAAAATAAAAATATAAAAAATCATGGGTTACAAAAACAATTAGCAAATGAATTTAATGTATCTCATGCTACAGTATGTAGATGGGTAAATAACAGTAAATATAACAGTACAACAGCATTGGTATACATAGAAGGTAATTATATTATATATAAAGGTGCTAGATATGAACCTGTATGTAGAGTTAAATAACTGCAGTAAATACAAGATATTTAAATAATAATATATAGTATAAGTAGTACATAATAAGGAGTAAATATGCATATAGTGATACCAAAAAAGCTGAATGTTGGATTTGTAAACAGGAAAGATACCTATTCAGGTAAACTAGCTTATATTACATATTGGGATAATAAAGGTAAATTAAGAAAAGAAGTATCTTGGCAAAAGTGGAGAGATAAAAAAATTCCAAATATGAAATTAGCTAATAAACCTATTGAGGGATTTGTGTTAAATAAACGAGTTGGAGGGTATAAAACTGGTTGGAATACAAGAGCTACTTATATTAGAGTATATGATCCTAGGGGGTTTGATATTAACATAAGTGTAGATAATTTACTATATATACTAGAAAGTGTTACTTGTTCAAAAAATAAAGGACTTGAAAGTAAATTTGTATATGGTTGGTCTGGTACAGAACTAGTATTAGTACCTGTAGTTTCACCAGATTATATTGAACATAAAAAATTTTCTGATAAGTTATTCAACAACAAATTTATTAAAACAAAAGAATTAAAAATAGGTTCATTATACGAACATATAAATAAAAATACATATTTATATTTAGGTAGAAGTAATGCTTACGAGGATAATAAGTCCTTAGTACCAGATAAACAAAAAGGTAAAACAAAATATTTTTGGTTTAAAGATATAAATTCTACTTATAAAAATGGGATTGTATGTATGTCTACAGTAAATAAGAAATTTACAGGTTGTATTGGAGAAGATTTATCTGCAGTATCAAATGCGACAGAACTTATGATGAATGATATACGGTATAAAAAACCTGGTAAAGTTGTACATGAATATATCACAAAAACAGATATTGTTGAAATTTTTAATACAAAAAAATGTTGTAAAAACAAAGAATTATTTGCATATTTCGATACTGAAGTAGGTGTTAAAACATTAATACTAGAAGTAGAGACAAGTGAATATATAGTTGATCATCTTAACTCTAACCCTATTCGGTATGAACATTTAACTTTAGATAGTTTTATAGATAAATACAAGCCTAGAATTACTAAATACTATAACGAAGATAATACCATTAGATATATTAAAGGTGAATATAATTAAAAGCAATATAAATAACTTACTAAATAAAAAATATTACTAAGGATTAGATAATGTATATACAAGACCCAAAAACGAAAGAACCACCAAAATTAAATGAAAAATATGTACAAAAGGCTGAAAAAGCTTTGGAATCAGTACATTACCCTATTATTATAAATATTGGAAGACACCTTATGAACTCCTATACACAAGACTATATTGAAAATGAAATTAGGAAAACAGGTTATTATCAAGTAACTAGAAGACTTAGTAATTGTGGTAAATATGAAGTACTTGAGGTTATGTATAACTATGAAACCTAGACCAGTACAACTACGATATGTAGACAATATTAAAGTTGATACGAGTAATCTACTTATTGCTCCTATGGGGTTAGGTAAGTCATTTATACTTAAACTTATAGTTGATAAATATTTTAATAATAAGAAAATACTAGTATTAACTAATAGAAGACAATTAACATTACAGTTATCATCATACTTTAAAGATCATACCTTTATCCTATCTGGTAAAGATTATGATGAAAATTCACATATTCATCTAGCAACATTTCAAACATTAAATAGAAGAGATATAGATTTAAGTACTTATGATTTAGTATGTGTTGATGAGATACATGAAGTTTTTAATGTAAAATTAATGAAAACTATCAAAGGCTTAAACTGTACTAAAGTGTATTTAACAGGAACTCCTATTAACTCTAAAGGTAAGTTTTTAGGTAAATTTGATAATGTTATGGAATATATAAATATTGAAAAAATGATAGAATTAGGTTATTTAGCTAAAACTAGATTTATTTCAAAAGCTAATATTTTAGCTGATGAAGCAGATATTGGTATTCAAAACGGAGATTATAAATCAGAAGGTATTGAAAGAGTTATAGATAAACAAGCTATTATTCAATGGGTTGTAAATGATAATTTAGAGTACAAATGGGGTACTGAACATAAAGCTATTATGTATGTTAATTCTATTGCTACAGCTATTAAAGTTATGGAAGCAATGAATGAAGATACTATTAGAGTAGTACATTCTAAGTTATCTAGTAAAGAATTAGAGAGTACTTTAAAATGGTTTCATGAAACTGATGTAGGTATTCTTATTAATGTAAGAATGTTAACTACAGGAACTGATATACCTACTGTTGATACTATTATTAACTTATCTCCTACAAAGATTATATCCTTATACTTACAATCTATTTGGAGAGGTTCTAGAGTAAATGGTGATAAAGAAACTATAGTATATGATTATACTGGTAATTTATTGAAAATTTCACCATATTATACAGATTGGTATAAGAAAAGTAAACCAAGCTGTAGAGATAAATGTAAGGAATTTCCAGAAAATAGTATTGCTAGACATATGTGTTTAGAAACTTGTAAGATACCAGAACATCAATTTATTATATGTAATGGTAAACCTTCTTATACTTTTGAACAAGATCCATATAAATCTGAATATATTGTAAAAGGTACACCTTGTAATAAAGGGTACCCTTTTCATGCTATGGAGTACAAAACAACAGTTCCACCTAATAGTATAGGTAAACTATGGGTATGGTCAAAATGTCCTTGTGGTTGTATTACTAGATATACCTTAGAGACTATGACACAACCTAGTAAAACTATTGAATTATATAGTAATGTAGTAGATTCTAATAATATTATATTTATATATAACAAAAAAGAAAGAAAAGGATTAGTTATAGCTGAAAGTATTAGAAAGAAAAACTATAGCTATAAGACAGTTTATAGTCAAGAAGAGTTATATGAGTATGCTTTAAAGTTATTTAAAGGTAAAAAATTTACAATAGGTAGTAATATACCATTACCTAAATTAAAGAATATAACTGTTATACCTAAACTAGAAGAATATGTAGATTTAATAGATTGGACAAAAGACAACCCTAAAGTAATGAGAAAGATTATTACATATAAATTAAACAATATGGTTAAGGAATATGGTATGAAAAAAGGTTATGTTTATTGGTTTAAAAAATTAGTAAAAGAGAGTAACGAACGATATGTTATGAAAGGTTTAGAGAATGTATATGATAGATATTCTCTAATGGCTTTAAAAAGAAAATTAGAACAAATGCAATAAAAAGGGTTTTTATGACTATAAATAATTATGATATGAGTTCTACAGGCTTAAATATTGAGTTAGATGTATTTTATGATGAAGATAAGGCTAGAGATAATTACACTAATTACTTAGTACATTTAAAAGATGATGTATATGAGTATCTACCATATAATGATAGAAGTAAATGGAAGTCAAATAGTTGTGAATCTTATATAAAAATAGATACCCAAAAAAATAGACTTGGTACTCTTTTAAGATTACTTGTGGAAAAATTTGATTATACCGATTTTAAAAGTTATACTAAAGATAAAGCTATAGAAGAAATTTTTGATAACTTTCAATTTCCAGATGATATGTTATATTTAGAATATTTATTAGACTTATATGATATACAATATAAAAAACTATATATAAGTAAAAGAATAGTTGGATATAGCCAAGGTGAATGTAATATAGTTATCTATAGACCTAAAATATTTAGACAACAAACAGTACTAAAAGAAGATGAATTAAAAGATGAGGATTTAGTTAATTCTGATTGGTTATGTAATCTTTTATATGATGCACCATTATATTTAACTATAGTTATAAATGGTGTTGAATATGAGTCAAATATATATCATAATAGATATATAGATTTTAACAAAAATACTTTTATACAAGAGTGTCTATATCATTTTAAAGAAGTGGATAAAGATATACTACAACAAGAGTTAGAACGAATTGTACCAGATACAATTTATTAAAGGATAAATAATGAAATATGAAGAATTAGTAGAAGAGTGTAAAAAAGATATTATAAAAGAGTTAGAAGAATTATTAAAATTACCAAAAGATTATAAAATTAAATATAATATGTTAATAAAATCAGAGGTAAGATATACAGATTGTATTACAGATATACATAGTATTAATAAAGCTCTAGAACAACTTAAAGAAATAGAATTTGATAAAGATAAATACTTAAAAGTAACTACAGAAATAGATACTGATATTGATGCTTATGCAGTAGATAACGAAATTATTATTGAACAAACTGATGTATTTATTAAATCTACTGCTATTAAACCTATTAGTAAAAATAAACTAGAAGAGTTACTAGCAGGTACATACTCATTTAATCAATTATTTAAAGAGTATTTAACAGCTAGAATTATGGAAGAAAAAGGTGTTAGATTACATACTTATGAAATTGACTGTAAATTACTAGAACTATATAAAAATGGTACTCTTGATTATAATCAATTAATAGAGAGTTTAGTATCTGTATGTAAGGTATAAATAATGAGGTATACTACTGAACAACAAAATGTAATTGAAGCTAGTTTAGTAGAACCTTTAGTATTAGTAGATAGTGTAGCTGGTTCAGGTAAGTCAAGTGTTTTAGAAGGTGTTGCTGAAGCTCATAATAATGAAAAATGTACCTATATTGTATTTAACAAAGAACAAGAGATTGAAGCTAAACGGAGATTTAATAAGAAAGTTAGAGTACACACTACTCATGCTTTAGCTTATAATTATGTTATAAGGCAAGGTTTAGAGTTAGATAGTAATAACAAACTTATTGAATCTACTGATATGTTTGGAATATCTACAACAAAACCTAGAAAATTAGGTTCATTTAATGTGAACACTATAGTAGAAAATATTAAAGCTAGAGAAAAAGAGAAGGTAGTATATTGGTTTGAAGTATTTTGTAAAAGTCAGTATTTAACTGTAGATGAGTTTTGTAAAGTAGAAGAAAAAGCTAATAAAAGAAAAGATTTATTAAATAAATATTTTAACTTAATGGTTAAAAAACAAATAGATGTTACTTTTGAGTTTAATCTAAAATATTTACAAATACTAAGTGTAGCTGGTGTTATTGATTTTGGTATTAATGTGCTATTAGTAGATGAATTACAAGATTTTTCAATTCCTATGTTAGAAGTATTAAAACATATTAATGTTAAACATATTGTAGGTGTAGGTGATAAAAATCAACAATTATACTCATTTGCTGGTGCAGTTAATGGATTCAGCTATTTAGCTGACCAAAATCCTAAGTATATGAAATTAACACAATCATTTAGAGTTCCTACAAAAGTAGCTAAGAAAATTGAGATTTTTGGTAGATTATATTTAGACCCTAACTTTGAGTTTAAAGGTACTGATAATCAACCTAATATACTAACTGAAGCATATATTACTAGTACTAATTCAGCATTAATTGAACAGATTGAATTATTTCATTTACAAAGAAAACCTTATAGACTTACTAGAAGTGTTGCATCTATATTTGAAGCAGTTAAAGTTATTATGTACCTTAATAAGAAAGGTGTATATAACAAAAAATATAGTTTTTTAAATAGAGGTATTGATGAATATTTTTCAGGTAAAACTAAAGCTAAAAGTCTTATAGGTTATATTAAAACAGAATATTCATACCATATAGAGATTCAAGCAGCAATTAGTATTGTACTAAAAATGGGTAATATCAGACTTAAGAAACTTATGGAAGAAGCTAAATTAAATGAGAAGAAAATAGCTTATAAAACTGCTCGTACTACATTAGCAACATCACATACATTAAAAGGTAAAACTTTTAGTAAAGTTTTCTTAGATTCTGGTTTATTACCTAAAGATGAGATATTAGATACTTCTATAAATTTTAGAACTATTGAAGAACAAGAAGCATTAAATAATTTATATGTTGCAGCTACTAGATGTAATCAAGAAAGTAAGACTACTCTAATAGATCAAGCTATAAAATATAAACTGAAGGAGAAACATGCTAAGTCAAATTAAATTATGGTATTGGTGGAATTTTATAATAAATAAAAATATATACGATATTTATCAATATTGGGAAACATATCCTAATCTCACAATACAACAACAAATAAACCAAGAACAAATTATACTGTATTTAGCAGATGGTTATAGTGTTTTTGATATACCAGCTTCTAAAATAAAGGAGGCTGGAATTTTAATATAAGGATAGATATATGGTAAATTTATTTAACAATATACCTGTATACACTACTCTAAAAGAAACAGAAGATACAATATTTATAAATAATAATGAGGTTATACCAGAATGGTTAGCTTTAAGATATATAGATATTTCTTTAAAATCTTATAGTGGTAAAAGAGAGCTTAATAGAATTAGTACAACAGAATTTAGTAAAAGTGATAAACAAATATTACTAGAGCAACAAAGAATACAGAATGGTTATAAAATAACTGTAGATGTAGAAGATATTGTATCTAGTGTATTAGGTACTATTGTACATGAAGGTATATTACAAACAGAACCAGAAAGACAAGAAAAAAGTATTGGAAAATGGGTTATATCAGGACAAGCAGATAGGATTGATAATAATACTATATATGATTTAAAACATACTTCAATATACTCTGGTAAAAATCTTTTAAGAGAATTGGATTTATACCCTAAATACCATGAGATGTCTTTAGAAGATTTACAAGTTAAATGTCCTAGTATATTCAAGTATCTTAGTCAATTAGCTATTTATAATTGGTTATATAATTTAGATAATGATATAGGGTATATTACATTTATTTTTAATAATTGGACTTTTAAAGATAAACAAGATATAAAAAATAAAAATATGCAAATAGAGTTTAAATTACCTAGTATAGATAAGATTGAACAATATTTAATTAATAGATTGAATAGATTAAAATCTTATCAAGATACAGGATATTTGCCTGATTGTGATGATAATACTCTAGGCATCTCTACAACTAGAACTTATAAAATAGTTAAATATGGTAAAACTAGAGCAGTAAATGGTAGTGGTGGTTCTTTTAATACTTTAAATGAAGCTTCTATAGCACAATTAAAATTTCCTAATACAGAGATAAAAGAGACAGTAATTACAACAGAACCTACTTTATGTTTAAATTGGTGTAAATTTAATAAAGAAGGTATATGTGAACAAGGTCAAAAAATAAAGGAAGCATATGAAACAATATAGAATGTCTGGGAACTTTAAAATGTTTATAAATGTACTGTTTAATATATTGACAGTATATTACTGTATAATAAATCCTACAGATACATTATATACATCTATTTATATTGTTATAACTGCTATTATTGTAATAACTATGTGGCTTACATTTTTCTTAGATGATACTTATTTAATAAAAACAGCAAAACAGTATAAAGATTATAATAATACACATTTAGCTATATATTATTTACAAATAGCTATTACAGGTATTATTCTTATAATTTACGATTACCAATTGTTAGGTGCTTTATATACTTCTATTATAATACCTTTCTCTTTTATACAGACATATAAGGATATGTATTATGAGATTGATTACTAAAGACAAACCATTATATAGAGATACTAAAAGTACAAGAACATTATTTGAAGTATATAAAAGAAGATTTCCTAAAGGTAAACAACCTACTGAAGATAATCTAGTTAAAGATGGTGGTGTAGATTTAAGTTTAATACCTAACTTAGAAGATAGAATTAATAAAATAAGAGCAGATTTTTTAAATGTTAAAGTATGGTTACTTGAAACTGAAAAAGACTTAAATAGATTATTTAAGTATATTGAAGATTTTGATACTATATCTATGGATACTGAAACAAATAACCCACAAAAGTTTCATTTTCCTAGTATATATTTATGGTCTATATCGTGTAAACCTAATGAAGCATTTGTAATACCGTATCATTTTAATAAAACAGTATCAAATTATCTAATTAGTACTGATAAAATGGTAGTAATGCATAATGCTGGTTATGATATGAAATTAGTACATAAAATGACAGGTAAATTTATTAAGAATTTTGCAGATACACTACTTATAGAATACTCTTATGTAAATGATGCAGTTAATACACCATCACTATCATTAAAGAATTTATGTAAAAGTCAATATGGTAGTTGGGCAGAAGATGTTACAGATTTAACTGAAGATTGTATTAATGATGAAAACTTACTATATTACAGTGGTGTAGATAGTATGAGTACATTATGGCTATATAACAAATATAAAGCCAAAATAGTGAATGAAGATACTGTAGATCTATTTAACATATTTCCTGCTAAACACCCTAAAGAAAGGTCATATAGTAGGGAATGGTTTTATAAAAATATTGCTGTACAATTATTACCATTAACTATAGATTTTATGAATAATGGATTACATTTTAATATTGATAGACTTGAGCAACTTAATACTAAACTAGAAGATGAGTTAGCTAGAATAGATAAAGAAGTTAAAGATTTACCAATAGTTATGGAATATTGGGAAAAGTTAAGTAAGAGACAAGCTACTAAAAAAGCTGAGAAATATGAAACTGATAGATTAAATGTTATTGAAGCAAGTAATAAAAGTTTGAGTCCTAATAACTCTACTTTTGTTGATTTATTTATGCAATTAAAATATCCAAATATTACAAAACCATCTAAAAGTAAGAGTTGGACATATACTGTATTAAAAACATTACTAGGACCTGATAATCCAGTAGCTTTAGCGTTAAAAAATAAAGATATGGAAAGTTTAAGATATACACCTGAATTTGCAGATATTTTTGAAAGAGTGGATAGTATTATTATAGAAGATAAGAAACAGTTAGCTTTAGAAAAATGTAAAGAAACTAAGCAAAAAACTTATCTTTCAGCTTTAACTTCATTAGATTTTAAAGTATTATCATCTGCTAATCAAAAGAAATATATACTTAATAAAGGATATAAGCTTGAGTCAAATGAGAAATCAGCAAAAACTGGTGAAGACTCATTTGGTAGAAAAGAGATTGAAAGACTGTTAAAACAAGAAAAAGAAGGTGAAGCTAAGACATTCTTACAATTAGCAGTAGACTATAGTACTGCTGCTGTTATAAAGAAAAACTTCATTGAAAACATTTTAGCAGGTCATTTAAATGGCAATATGCATAGCAATTATAGATTAGGTGGAACAAAGACTTTCAGACCATCTAGTGGTGGTGGTAGTAGAGATAGAAAAAAAGATCCTGAATTATTAGGAGCTATTAATCTATTAAATCAACCATCTAGTGGTAATAAATACGCTTCAGAATTTAAGCACTGTATAACAGTACCTGATGATGATTGGGTATGGATAACTGCAGATTTTACTGCTTTAGAGGAAAACTGCATGGGAAACATATCAAAAGATAAGACTAAAACTAAGATTTTAAAAGAAGGTTTTGATAGTCATTGTGTTCATGCTCCAGCATATTTTAGTAGAATTGAAGAAATTTTAGGAAAAAATGATGGTAGTTTAGAATGGAATAAGAATTTTAAGCTACAATGTGATTCTAATAAAGAATTAGCACAACTTAGACAAGATTCAAAACCTATAAGTTTCAGTTTGGCTTACTTAGCTGGTTTAACAGGATTATTTAGGTCAGTAGGTTATACAGAAGATATTTTCTCTGATGAGATTAGATTTAAAGATTATCAATTTACAACTGATTTATCTAAACAAGTTAGTTTTAATGGTTCTGAATATTTAGCTCCTACTAAAGATGCTATATGGTATGATGTAGAAGATTATAAACATTTAGATACTAAGTACCATAAGTTTTTTGAACAAGCTGTATTACCAGCAAAACAAGCACACTATAAATATCATAATAGTATGTATAGTGGTTTAAAAAATTATAGAGAAGAAGTTGTATTACCACAAATTAAAAAATATAAAGATTATCATATAGGTTTAGGATTATATATTAATCATAAAGGTAGAGTAAGTAATGGTGTACTTAGAACTCTTAATAATGCTGGTTATCAAGGTTGGTCATGGTTAGCTCTAATTGCTATGGAAAAATTTAGAAGAGTATGTGTTAAAGAAGGTAAAGCAGATAGTGTAAAAAATATTTGTTCTATATATGATAGTGTTTATTTCTTAGTAAAAAAAAATATAGATACTATTAAATGGGTAAATAAGACACTTAAACCAATACTTGAGACTCAATACCTAGAAGACCAAGAAATACCTTTAAAAGCTGAAATAGAGATAAGTACAGATAGTTGGAAAGACTTTGTTAAATTTGATTCTATTGAAGATTTAAGAGGTTATTTATATACATAAATAAAGAATAATAAATAAACGGAGGAAATATGTTAGATGAAGAATATTTAGATAATGAATTAAAAAATATTGAACAAAATGTAGAAGAAGGTTTAGTTAAAATTAATGAAGCTAGAAAGCTATTACCAACACACTATAAGGATTTAATGTCAGATATTGGAGGAGATATTGATACTGATTTTGATTTAAATAGATTACCATCCAATCTTAGAAAAATGGTAGAAATCTTTGAAGTTGAAGCTCCAGCATTAGGTACACAAACTAATGTTATGGTAGCTACTATGGCTTATGCTTCATTATTTGGTAAATTTAGACCTTATATTAGAGACATTCTTGTATCTAAAAAAGCTGATATTCCAGCTAATGTATTTGCCATAAGTTTAGTAGGTTCTGGGGAAGGTAAAGACAAATCATTTGATTTAGGTCTTGATATTCTTAAAAAAGCTAATACATTAATATTAGATAAGATGGTACTAGACTCAGAGATTAAAGCTAAAAGAATTGCTATAGCTAAAAATAGAGAAAAACAAGAAAAAGAAGGGGTACCTAAAGATAAGATTGTAGATGACGATAGTGGTTGGAATAAGTATTATAATCAACCTCATGATTCTATCTTTAAAATGGCTACTTATGAAGGTTTACTTGCTGCTGCTGAAGAAACTACAAAGAATGGTGAACTAGGTAATATCTTCGTAGCTATATCAGAGTTAGGTAATAGTTTAAAACTAGACCCTAATATTGATAGACTTATGATGGTATTAGCAGAATTATATGATGTAGGTAAAGCTCCTGAAGATTTAAAGAAAACTAAAGAGCTTAAAACTGGAGCTATTGAAGGTTTAGCACCTAGTATGTTAGCACATACATCCCCAGCACCATTGTTAAGTGATTCTAAGTTAGTAGCTAAGTTAAAGACTATGATTGGTTCATACTTTGGTAGAAGAGCTTATATCTTATATACATCATTATCTGAAACTGTAGAGAATGTAGAATTAAATACAGATTTAGAAAATCAAGTAAAAATGATGATGCAATCAACATTTAAATCTGTAGAAGACATCGAAGTAGTTGAGAGTAATGCTGTAGAAGCTGTTACAAGATTATTGTCTGGTACAGACTTACATATGTTATCATTAACTGATGATGCTAGAATGTTATATGGTAAGTATTTTTTATTAAATAAATATTATAGAAGGCTTAGTTATATGAAAGACCAAGATTTTAGTGGTGAAGGACTTTTAACTGAGTTAACTAATAGACATTGGAGAGCAATTAAAGTAGCTGGAATTTGGGCTTTAGCTCAAAACAGTAGTGTAATTACTAAAGATTTAATGTCTTCTGCTATTTATTTTACAGAGTATTTAGGTAAAGGTTTAAGAAAACTAATGGATATGATTGATTTAGAAGTACATGAAAGATTCATTAGAGCTTTAGAAAATAAAGATATTGGTTCGACTTATAGGTTTGACCAATTAATTAAACAAAACTATGTAAAAAAAGCAGATAAAAATCAAATATCAGCATTACTTACAGCAGTAAATTCAGCTCTTCAAGGTAAAGCAGTAGTTATTGCAGATTATAAAAAATCTATACTAAATATTGATATTATTAAAGAATCTGAAGGCGAGTATGGATTTTCTTATATTAAATTCCCAAAAGGTCTAGATAAAGATAAAAGAAAAGAGATAGCTTATAAAGGTTTTAAATACTACAAGAAAGACTTATCTTACTTAAAAAATATACTAGCTAATGATTGTGCTTATTTACCATTTAAACTAAAAGATGGTTATAGAAAAGATGATAACGTTATTTCTACAACAAATTATGTAGTACTAGATGTTGATAAATCAGATATTGATATGGATGTATTACATGAGACATACTTAAGTGGTACGTTACATATGATAGCTACAACCTCTGACAATACTAATAAGCGTAAGTTTAGAATTATTATACCTATTCAGCAACAATTAGGTGAAAATAATCAAATCTATAAATATGTTATTCAACGGATTGCAGATGAACTTATGTTAGATATTGATTTACTAGGTAGAAGTCAAGTAATGTATGGTTATAGTGATAGTATTGTATTAGATAACATTAATAGTAATTTACAACCAATGGATGTAGGTAATTATATTAAAGATGCTGCATCTAATATTCAAGTAAATACACATTCTAAACAGTTAACTAAAGCTGAACAAAAGAAATTACAAGCAAATATGGAACATGACTTTGAGACAGTATTTAGTAGAGCTATATATGCTCCTAATGGTCAAGGTAGTATTAGTCTATTCTTAGCTGGTAGAGACATGCAACAAGCTGGTTGTACTTTTAAAGAAATTGAAATATATCTTAATAAAATCAACTCTATGTGGACTTCACCTATGCCACATAGTAGATTAAATAAGATAATCAACCAGTTTAAGGTAGTTTAGAGGTATTACATACTATAATTCGTAATAGATTATATTAGTAAATATAAGGCTATAGAGGGTTAAAATACTCTACTGGAATTAATACGGGATAACACATAAAATTAAAATAAAAATCAAATTAAAAGGAAACACATGCAAAATTTATTCGCAGATATTGATCTAGATCAAATTAAAAAAGAAGTAGAGGTTAGAGGTACAGCAGGATTTTATAAACCAGGCATTCATAAGATTGTAGATACAACCGTATATAGATATGACTCAGAGTGGAATGGTCAAACTTTTTCAAATGTTGTAATTGAGTTTGAACGAGAAGATGGTGCTAAATTGCAACAAGAACTTAGCCCTCATACTAAATCATATCAAAAAGAAGGTAGATCTGATTTTGTAAACTTTATTAGTAATCTTACTATTTGTACAGGTAGAGAAGAAGAGTTTAACAATCTTAAAACAACATTTAATGCTCTACCAATTATTAAATTTACAGACAAATATAAAAAAGAACGTGATGCAAGAGTGATTAGAATTTTTTCTGGAGCTAAGTATAGTATTCTTACAACAACAGAACTACAATTAGGTAATAATGGTATTTACACTTCTCAAGCCTTGGATGTTAGATTTGTATTTAGAGATGAGGATAATGCTTCAGCTAATGAAATTAAAGCTGGTGATGCTGATAAATTTGGTGGTAATTATGAACATTGGAACAATCCAGAAAATTATGAAACTAAAGTCCATGCTGCATATGATAAAATTAATTATGATAACTGGGAAGATAAACCAAATAGAGAATTAAAAGAACAACTTGTAGAAGCTATTGAATATTACAAAGATGGTGGTAATCTATCTGAAGAGTTACCTGGACAAGATGGTATTCCTAAATCTGATAGACAAAGAGCTCATCATTTACTATTAGATGGTCTTACTGCTAAAGAAGTGAAAGCAAGATTTGAAGCTCTTAAAGCTGGTACTACATGTACTTCAAATGATATTGATTCTATGGATTCTGACGAAGATGAAGTTCCATTTCCATAAGGAGTGATTAATGGCAGCATTTGGTAAAACAAATCTAGAGCTTAAGAACTTATCAGAGAAGGAGACTTTCTCTGGTAAATCATTTATGATTTATAATGATTCAGCTACTAGAAAGACAAGAACATTAGGTACATTACCTGGTAGAACTATTCATTGTTCATTAGATAATGGAGCAGAATCTGCTATGAGAGCAGCAGAACTACTAGAGATTGAAGGTGCAACTCACCACGAAGTCAAGATTAATAACTTAGCAGATTTAGATGCAGTAATCACTACATTGCAAACAAGTAAAGCATATATTGGTGGTTTTGATACAGTAGTATTTGATAATTTAGTAGAAATTACTCAATTACTTAAAGATAGAATTGTGACATCATCTAGATATAAAGCAGACCAATTAAAACTTGAAGATATTATGGACCCAGAAGCTAGGCTATCTGCTCAATCATCTAAAACTATGGCTTTGTATAATGACATTCAAATCCAGACAAGAGCATTGTTAAGTAAAATGCTATCTTTAACAGCTTACTACAATGTTATTGTATTAACAAACTATATTGAAATTGAGACAGGTAAAGCTATTGACCCTGGATTATATCCACAGATTAATGGACCAAAGTCAATTAGACCAGCTATTGGGTTATTTGATGAGGTTTACTCAACAGATTTTGTAGATGGTGAATTTGATAGTAAAGATAAAATTAATACTAAATTTAAGATTAGTTCATTCACAAGTACATCTACAGGTAAGAGATGGTTTAATAAAACTAGATATATTACAGAATTAGAGTATCTATTAGCTAATGAAATTCCAGCAGATTTTAGGATAATCTATAAGCAAACTGGTTATGTATTAAAACAAGATAGAAACAATAAATAAGGAAAACTATGACAAAAACAGAATTAATTGATAGTACAGTAAGTAGAACTGGATATAGTAAAGTAATTGTAGAAAATATTTTAAATACTCTAACAGATGTTGTAACAGATACTTTAAGTAAAAATGATAAAGTAAGTATTAGAGATTTTGGTGTATTCTCAGTAACCGAACATAAAGCTAAAACTGGTAAAGTACCAGGTACTGATAAAGAATGGAAAGTAGATGCTAGAAAAGTACCTAAATTTACATTTTCTAAAACAGTAAAAAATAATCTAGATTAAGTATTAATAGTACTTAAGTATAAGGAAATATATGAATAAACTTCCTATTGAAACAGAGAATAAATTATTTGGTAAATACTTATATCCTGAAGCAAAAGAAATTAAAGAACATCAACAAAAAGTTAATTGGTTAGATATTGAAATCCCAGTAGAGGATGACAAACAAGATTATCTTGTAATAATGGATGAATACCAATTAAATTTAGCTAAAGTAACTCTACAAAGTTTTGTAGAAATTGAACAATCAGTAGGTGATATTTGGCATACTATTGGTATATGGTTTCCACACTCAGAAATTGAAGGGGCTTGTGCTGTTATTGAATCTATGGAAAAAGGAGTACATGCTTTCTTCTACCAAAAAATGTCAGATGTACTTAGAATTGATCCAGAAGAAACTTATCGCATTCAAAATGAGCTAGGACCTATTAGAAATAAATTAGAGTACATGAAAGATATTTTTAGTAATCCAGATAAAAATAAACCTTTAACTTTAGCTGTAGTAACTACGGTAGAACAAGTACTGTTATTTGGTAATTTTGCTATGTTAAAAAGTTTTAAAGCTAATGGCAATAACTTAATTACTAATACATTATTTGGTGTAGACTATGTGATTGCCGATGAGTCTATCCACGGAGATTTCTCTAAATATTTATTCCAAACTTATTTAAGTGAAGCTAATTACAGTAAAGATAAAATTGCTGTACTACTAGATAAAATATCAATTATTTTAAATGGCATTGTACAACATGAAGAAGAAGTAATTGAACTAGTTTTCAAAGATGTAAATACTATTAATGGTGTTACAGAAAAAGAATTAAAAAGTTTTATTAAACATAGAGCAAATATGGTTATTGATAATCTAGGTATAGATATACCTAAGTATACTGTGTGTGACAATAGTATTGAGCAATGGTTTTATACGAATATAAATGCTTTAAAATTACATGATTTCTTTGCTGGTAGTAGCACAAGTTATAGAAGAGATTGGTCAGAAAAGAAATTTACAAGATTTAAAGGTTGTACTAATGATTGATAAAACTTATGAATATTTTAGTGCTGAACGAAAAAGACTACAATCTATAGGTAAAGCTCCTAAATGGCTTACAACAGCTGGATTACAACTACTATCAGAAAAGAACTATCTATTAGGTAATGAAACACCTGTAGATATGTATAATAGAGTAGCATCAAGAGCAGCAGAACTTGTACCTGATACAGTAGATATTACATTATTCAATGATGATACTGGTATTACTAATTGGAAAGACTTATTTTTTAGAGATATGTGGAATGGTTGGTTAAGTCCATCAACTACAGTATTAACAAATTTAGGTACTGAAAAAGGACATCCAGTAAGTTGTTCAGGTACTTACTTAGATGACAGTATTAATGGATTCTATAAAGCAAGACATGAAATAGCTATCCTTACTAAACTAGGTTATGGTACATCTTGGGATTTAACACCTGTTAGATCTAGAGGTTCTAAATTTGGTTTAGATGGAGAAGCTACTGGTGTAACACAACCTATGGAAGGTGCAAGACAAGATACAAAAGAAGTTAGTCAAGGTACAACAAGACGAGGTTCTATTGGTCAGTATTTAAATGTTATGCATAGAGACTTTGATGAAGTTAATAATGAACTTAGAGCTGATGATGCTGGTTTAAATATTGGTTGGGTATTTGATGAAGAATATAAGAAACTAGTAAAAAGTAATCCTACTAGAGCTGATGAAATTTGGACAAAAGTCTTAAAAACTAAGATGCAAACTGGTAAAGGTTACTTTTTTTGGAAAGATAAAGTTAATGCTAGAAGACCTAAAATGTATAAAGATAAAGGTTTTTATGTATCTGCAAGTAATCTTTGCCTTGAGATAAACTTATTTTCAGATAAAGATCATACATTTTCATGTGTACTATCTACTGTAAACGCTTATAGATATGATGAATGGAAAGATACCAAGCTAGTACAAAGATCTATGATATTCTTAGATGCAGTTATTGATGATATGTTAATAAAAGCTAAACAAGATAAATCTGGTATGTTAGAGCGTATTATTAGATTTACTGAGAACACTAGAGCTGTAGGTTTAGGTGTACAAGGTAATACATCATATATGCAAAAACATAGAATGGTTTATGGTGGTATGGAGTCTAGACAATTTGAAGCTAGATTATTTAAACATTTAGATGAAGAATCTATGAAAGCTTCAAAGTATTTAGCTAAAACTGTTGGTGAACCAGAATATATGAAAGGTTATGGTGAGAGGTTTTCTCATAGATTAACTTTACCTCCTACAATGTCTACATCTATTATTATGGGTGGGTACAATGAAGGATGTATGCCAGTGTTTTCTAATGTATTTACACAAGATACTGCTGGTGGGAATGTATTCAGAATTAACCCTGTATTTCTTGAATTAATGAAAGAAAGAGGTATGTATACTGAAGAAGTTATGCAACGAATTGTTAAAGCTAATGGAAGTGTACAAGAAGAAGATTGGTTAACAGACCATGAGAAACAAGTATTTCTAACTGCATTTGAACTTAACCAGTACACAGTACTATCTATGGCTGCAGAAAGACAGAAAAAAGTAGATCAAGGACAGTCTATTAATTTATGTATTGATGATAGTACTACTGAAGAAGAAATATCAGATTTACATTTATATGCTGAACAAGATCCTAATATCTTAGGTTTATATTATATTAGAAGTCTTAATGGATTAGCAAAACATAAATCTACAGAGGAGTGTGTAGCTTGTCAAGGATAACAAAGGAGATTAATGAAATTAATTAATAAGTCAGAACTTTATAATGATAATATAGGATTTATTGAACAATATGATTTCAGTACTGCTAATAGAAGTTATGAAGATAGAGTTAAAGCTATATCTTCTGTAGCTTCTATATGTTACAATTCTACTTGGAATGGTACTGATAGATTATTTAAAAAGTTAGGTAGTGAGTCTAAAGGTTTACCAAGTTCAAGTTATGAATTTGTCCCTATACTACTAGCAGTAACAGATACATCTGATAAAGTATGGGGACATGCTACAGAAGAAGTATGGGATTTAGCTAGAACAGATTCAGAAGCAGAATTAAATATTTTTAAATATGGTGAGTTTGTAGAAAATGGAAATTATTTACTTACAAATCTTAGAGCTTTAATAGCTGATATTGGTGATAAAGCAGATCAGTTCTATAATACTGATGAAAGAGATATTGCTTTAATTAAGAAACATTATAAAGTATTTAAGACAAAAATACCTTTATTTGTAGCCAGACAGTATATGAGACATAGAGTATCTTGGCAAGAGTTAAGTAGAAGATATGTAAGTGGTAATAAACAACCGTTTGAGTTCTATTTATCTGAAAGTATGAAACATATAAATTCAGCAGAACGATTATGTTATGATACTGATTATGATACTTATGTTACAGATACTTACTCTACTAAAGATATATTTAATTTATGTATAGGGCATTACTTAAAAGCTATAGATAAAGGGGTAAAACCACAAGATGCTAGAGGTATTTTACCACAAACTATGTATACTGAAATATGGAGTTCTTGGTATCCTAAACAATTAGAATCATTCATAAATCTTAGGATTGAAGCTCATGCTCAAAATGAGATTAGAGAGTTAGCTTTAACTAAACAAAAATTATTGAAAGAAGTATAATGACATCTATAAATATTGAAATGTTAAAAGTTTTAGTAAATAAACTAGAAGAAGAATCTGTAGATATTTACAGTATTCTTCTAGAAGAAGGGTATTCTAATAAAGAAATAGATAAACTATTAAGAGATTGTGAAGTATAGTTCACTAAATAAATTAAATTTAAACTAAAGGATAAATATGACAGAACAAGAACAAGTAGTAGAAACAACAAATGATGAGCAAGTAACATTAGAGTATGCTTTAAGCACTCTAGAATGGCTTACAACAGACGAACTAAGTATTGTTGAGGATAAGTGTAAAGAGCTTAAAAAATCTATTAAAACACAAGCTAAACAAGAACAAGTTGATAAAGCTATAGAACTGTATGCTGAAACAAATGCTTTAGGTAAGAAAATATACACATTACCAGAAGTAAGTAAGCTAACAGGAGTTAGTGTATATACACTTAAAAAAGAATTGGTAAATAAAGAAGAGGATAAATAATGAAAGATACAAAATTTACACTTTCAATTTTTGATGGTATGAGTCCTGAAGAAATCAGTAATTTTATAAATAAGCTATCTACTGCTGATAGTAGTAAAAAGACTAAAGAACAATGTACTAAAGATACTAAGGATACTGAAGAATCTGTACAAGAAGAGTCTAAACAAGTAGTACCAGTAGTAGAGACTATTGACTCTGTTATTGGACAACATCTTAAATTTATGGACTCACCTAATAATATTGGTAAAAATATGGAATATATTGTTGATACTTTAAATAAGTTACAACAATTTAAACTTGGTTGGATTTCTTGTATAAGACAAGGTAACTAAATGTCTGATGAACAAGTAACAGTACAACTACCATTAGAACTGTATAATAAACTTGTTTATCTAGGTATTCTTGAATCTGATAGTGTTAGAAGTACTAATATAGGTACTTCTAATTATAGTGAACATATAATACAACCTTGGGGAATTTGGCTAGATTATCCTGAATTAACAAGTTGGGATCATGATATAGTTAAAAGAGTTCTTAGGACTAAAGAAACAGATTCAAGAGAATTAGATTATAAGAAAATTATACATATTTGTAATGAAAGACTTAGACAATTAAAGGTTAAAGATGAATTGGGAAGTATTTGAACATATTGCTTTAGTAGCCATAGTAGTTAATACTTGCTTACAATTTCTAGATATTATAGTGTATAAAACTATTATCCATAAAGAATGGAGAAAATAATATCTTTAATGAGCTATTAATACCTACATTAAAGCTAAAAAAATTATTTAATATTCTTAGTTTATATTATATGTAGGTATATAAATTTTATTATATATATATCTAACTTTAATAATTTATAATTTGTATATATAATTAATTTATTTGCCTATAGTGTTAGATAATAAGGAGATGTATGTGTGATAAAGAAATAGCTTGGTTAGAAGCTGAAAAAGACTATTTAGATGATAAACTACAAGTTACTGTATTAAATATGTATAAAGATATACCTAAAGACAAATGGTATAAAGATTATACTGATGGTAACATTAAATACTTATATTGTGGTAGACCATCAATTTTAGGTAATCCTATTAAAGATGGTACACTAGAAGATAAGATAAGGAAACATAAGATATATTGGAATATGTTAGATAATACAGCTAAACCTAAACAAATTTTACTAAACATATTAAAAGATAAATCTATTAAAATATTGAATTTAGTATGTTTTTGTAAACCTAAAGATTGTCATTGTGACTATATAAAAGATTGGGTAGATAAACAATAAAAGAATATATATAAGGTTAAAATAAATGGGTTATCAAAATGAAGTAAGAATATTATCAAATATAATAAAATTAAATAGTGATAATAGTTTATTGCTTAAAAAAGTTACATATAAACCAATACAATTTACTACTAAATATATAAAAAATATTGATGATTATATATCTGAAGAAAAGATAAAATATAAATTATCTTCTGCATTAGCTGAACATTTACTATCTTTAGGTATTTTAACTGATTATTTTGACTCATATACAAAATGTACTATATATGAAATGCCTATAAGTATATTGATTGATAAAGATAAATTAAATTTACTTAATCAAATAGATATATATAAAGAGCGTATAAAACATTTAACTCTAGAACTTGATAAATGTAAAAAAGCTGGTATATTTAGTAGGTTAGGTAATATAATAAATAAGTTAAAAAACTATATTTCATTATAGAAATACGAATAAATTTTAGTAATATAAATTTACACTTTTACCTATCTACAAAAAGGAGGTATAAAATTTTTATAAGTTTAATTAAAAATAACATAAAAATGTTAAGGTCTTTTGGTATAAAAGAAGCAGATTGTGTATTATATGCGTTATACAATATTGTTGATGATATTGAAGGTTGTAAGTATTGGAGACCTGTAAATAGTTATATGTACAATAAAGATATATTACCAGAAGAAGCTGGTAGATTAAGTAAATTACATGTAATTTTTGTAGATGATAAAGAAGATTTAGTAAAAAGAGGTTTTGTTGTATTTAAAGAAGAGTTTTTTAGTTTAGTTATATATAATGCTAAACTTGCACAACAATATATAGATAAAAAAGAAATACAGAGATTGGAGCTAGAAATGCAATATAAAACAACAACACATATTATTATGGTAGATGGTAGTAAAAATTTAAGAACTTTTGATACAGAGGATGATATGAATGAAGAAATTTATGCAATTTTAGATAAAGATAAAAATGCTAAGATTAAAATTTTTACAGTTACAGGTAAAATAGAGCCAAAGAGAAAAGATTTATCTAAACTTATTAAACCTGTATAAAAGGTTCTAAAGATATGATTCATGTACTACTTATAACTATTGTAGATGGTGCTGTAGTACAAGAATCTAGTCTATTAGAAGGTAAAAAACTAATAATAGTAGGAAATGTTCTGCTAAAAATATTAGCTATAGAACAAGCTAAAATAGAAGCTCAATCTGTTATAACTAAGAAATTTAAAGACAGCAGATAGAAATATAGGTAAATATAAGTAATTACACTTATTTAATAGGTTCAAATCCTATACTGCTGAAGCAGCTGCTAAAACTTAAGTGTCAGTATGGTTAATAGCCTTAGCACTTATTATACACTCAGCCTATGACATATATCTATATGTTACGCTGTTT
>Ga0256828_1000031_pt1 | contig 101702 bp, 112 predicted proteins | sample CV88metaG_FD_185993 | JGI IMG/M metagenome (GOLD analysis project Ga0256828, IMG submission 185993) | Hydrothermal vent microbial communities from East Pacific Rise, Pacific Ocean - CV88 | ecosystem: Environmental > Aquatic > Marine > Hydrothermal vents | place: Pacific Ocean: East Pacific...
ATATTAAACATACATTTTAATGTATATTTTACCAAGTCCTATAAATCCCTTAAATAAGGGATTTATATAAATAATATTGCAAAATGCAATATTATTAAGTGAAATTTATAGTATATAATATAGTTTCAAATGTATGATTTACCCCGATATATCAGGTAGAAAATAACATTTTGTATGATTATTTGGCAAATATCGTAATAAACATACATTTTGTTAAATTTATTTTTATTTAAGAATTAAAAATTATGAGTAAAAAATATTGAAGAGTTTTGATTTTTTTAGCAATATTATAATATTTTTTCATTTTGGGAATTACCTTAAATAATATTAAGTAAGTTTTAGTTATACTTCCAACTTCTAATGACCCTGTCGTCTAGTGGCCAAGGACATTCGGGTTTCCTCCGAAGGACTAAGGTTCAAATCCTTACGGGGTCGCCATTAAATTTCAAAATAATTTTTTATAAAATTACTTCTATCTCTTTACTATCTGTTTGAACTTTATTTTCTTTGATAATTCTATCTTCATTTAGTTTTGTGGCAAGTTCTTTATCATTGATAGCTAAAATTTGCATAGCCAAATAAGCACTATTGATAGCCCCTGCTTTACCAAGTGCTACAGTAGCTACAGGCATACCAGAAGGCATTTGTACAGTGCTTAACATAGCATCCATACCATCCATAGCACCACCTTTCATAGGTACACCAATAACAGGTTTTGTAGTACCTGCTGCAACAGCACCAGCTAAATGTGCTGCCATACCAGCAGCAGCTATAAATACTTTTGCACCTTTTTCTTCTGCTTCTTTGATATAATCTTTTGTTCTTTGTGGTGATCTATGTGCCGAAGATATAATCACCTCATATTTTACTTGAAATGCCTCAAGTGTATCTATACAGTTTTTCATTATTTCATAATCACTTTTACTTCCCATTATTATTGATACAAAATTCATTTTTTCTCCTTTTTTTAATTGATTTCTTGGTTTTGTAAATCTTCAAAATTTACCTCAACTCTAAACATAGTAAGGTAGGGTAATTTTGTAGGCAATTGGATAGGATTGAGGTTTCCACTATGTACTGAAGCTAATTCTTTTCCATCTTTTGTAACTATTTTTTTTAATTTCATATAATATTTACCGTTGTCATTTTGATAAATTGTTCCAATTTCATTATCTACAGGTTCAAATTCGCTTCCAAGTGGTGCAAAAATCTCTAATTGGTCATTTGGATATACTTTATATTTACACATAAAATGTTGTTCATCTTCAATTACTAGCCCTGTAACTTCAAAAGTACCTACACTCATAGCGTAATCGTGATTTTGAGTGTCATTTCTTTCAAAAGGTTTATGTACTAAATACGCATCAGTAAATCCACGATTTTTAGTGGTATTTAATTCATCTTGATATTTTTGTGGATTGAATGTTCCATTATAATAATCATCAACAGCCATTCTATATGCATATGCAGTTACAGCTGCATAATATGGGGATTTTGTTCTACCTTCAATTTTTATAGAATCAACAGCACCACTACTTAATATTTCATCAATATGACTTGCAAGATTCATATCTTTTGCATTGAAAATATATGTTCCGATATCTGGTTGTTCTTCAAGACGGAATAATGTACCGTGATTCTCATTCCCTGCATATAAAGTATATTCAAATCTACAATCATTTGCACAACTTCCACGATTTGGAACACGTCCCATTTGTACAGCACTTACCAAACATCTTCCACTGTATGCAAAACACATAGAACCATGTACAAATATCTCAATTTCCAAATCTGGCAATCTTTTTTTAATCTCTTGCACATCTTTTAAACTAATCTCTCTAGCTGCTATTATTCTTCTTACACCCATATCATAATAAACTTTTGCATCAAGATAATTCATCACATTTGCTTGAGTTGATAGATGTATAGGTATATCAGGAGCCAATTCTTTACATAATGCAACAACACCAGGAGCTGCTACAATAAGTGCATCAGGATTTAATGATGCCATTTTTTTAATATGAGTTTTCAAAAGTTCTATTTGTGAGTTAAAGGGAAAACCATTAATCGTAACATAAACTTTTTTACCTAAAGAGTGAGCATAATCTATACCTTCTTTGAAAGTTTCCATAGTAAATTCTTTACCACTTCTGATTCTTAGACTAAAATGGCTAACACCACCATAAACTGCATCTGCTCCATAAGCAATAGCAATTTTTAATTTTTCTAAATTTCCTGCTGGGGATAATAGTTCAACTTTTTTATTCATATTACATCTTTAATTATATTTTTAGGATTATATCTAAATTACAATTTATACAAAATTAGTTACAATATATCTATGTATAAAAATGAATTTGATAAATCTTTTCAAAGTGGTAAAATTTTTAGTGGGTATATGTTTTGGGGACAAAGTGATTATTTAGTAGAAACATATTCCCATAAAGTTGCCTTACAAGTTGCAAATGGTGCTGATATTACAAAAATATATTTTGATGATTATAATTTTGATAGTTGTTATGATATTTTAACACAAAGTTCTCTGTTTAGTTCATCTAATGTATTGTTGATAAAAACATTAAAGAAATTACCCAAAAAAGATATAGATAAATTATTAAACGCAGCTAATACAAATCCAGATAGTACAGTGATATTTGCTTGTATAGGGGATGTTGACTTTAAAACTATGGCAAAAAGTTTTAGTGCTAAAACTTCTAGTGTAGAGGTTAGATTTTTTCAACCTTATGATAATGAAGCTATATCAATTTTGTATGAATATGCACAAAGTTTAAATACACAAATAGATCATCATTCTTTAGGATTTTTATATAATATTCATCAAAAAGATTTGGCACTTTGTATATCAGATATTACAAAATTGGCTATTTTAAATCAACCAATTACAGCAAAAACTATAAATCAACATTGTTTTGGATTGGGGAATGTGAATATAGAAGAATTTTTAGTAGATCTTTTTAGTAAGAATGATATTGAACATACAGTTTATTTATTGTTAGAAGAGGGGATAAATGAAATTTATTTATTAGGGCGTATTACTACATTTGCACAAACTTTATTTATGATAAATAGTTATGTAAAACTTTATGGAAATCTAAATATCAAAGAGATTTGGGGTTATCCATTGCCTCCTAAAATTGCTCAACAACAAGCTTCTATCGCTCAAAGATTTACACAAAATGATTATTTCAATATGATGCAGTTTTTACAAACTTTAGAATTGGAATTAAAAAGTGGTAAACAATTAGATAATAAAGCTTATTTACAAGCTAAATTAAAAATATTTTTAAAATAAATTTGTTTATTGAAGTTAACTAAAAATATATAATTAGATTATAAATAATGTTGTTGTTTTAAAACTATTTACAGTACAATACTATAATTAATAATAACAAAAGGAAACAAAATGCCAAAAATTAACAAATATACAAATATTGATGCAGTTGAAAGAGAAGCAAAAAAAGATTTAATTGACAGACATAGTCCATTTATTCATTGTGCAAGTGAAGCAAAAGCTGGAGAGCCATTTGAAGTAACAGTAAAAATGGGAAATGAATATACTCATCCAGATGATTTTGATCATTATATTGAATCAGTTGCATTATACAATGGTGAAACTCTTTTAGCAAGAGCTTCTTATGTACCAGGAACTTTAGGGAATACTAAAGCTCACAATACTACAACTTTTACAATTATCCCAACAGGTAAAAAACTTAATCTTGTAGCTCATGGTTATTGTACTAAGCATGGTATATGGGAAGGTGAAGAAGTAGTTGTAGCTGTAAATTAGATTTTATTGCTATTGTACAAGGTTAGAGTAATCTCTAACCTTTTTTTATGCCGTTTTAGGTTTATTTGGATATAATGTATTATGTATTTTTTAGGGAACGATTTTATTATTTTATCAATATTATGGATAATAATAGTTTTTGGATTTATTTTTATGTTTAAAGATAAAATCAAAGCTTTATTATATGAAAAAAGCGATGAAGACTTAACCCCTTTTATTAAGCAGCTTAAAATATATCTAAAAGAAAAATATCCAAAAATAGATTTTACATTCAATTTTAACCAAATTTTAAAAGAAGATAGCACAACAACAACCAAAAAATATCTTATTGTGGATAATATTATTGAACAATATATTGCTTTGGAATTTCATCCAAAACCAATAGGACAAGTTAAATCTGACCAAATATGGTCTTCATATGCTTTTAATTCTAAACCATATAAAAATAAATTACCAGATGATTGGCTTCAAAGAAAATCTGTATTATTTCAAAGAGATAAACAAACTTGCCAAAGATGTTCACAAAAATTAACAATAAAAGATGCGGATATTTTTATAGTAAAACCTATAAAAGATGGTGGGGAATATTATTTTGAAAATCTTGTTATATGTTGTACTGATTGTACAAAAATTGAAAATTACAAAAGAGATAAATCTACAAATATAAAAAATTTGAACATAAAAAACAATCTATACTCTTTGGTATAAAGATAATATTTGGTATAATTGCCAATCAAACAATAAACAAAAGGTTTTACAATATGACAATACTAGATGGTAAGGCATTATCAAATAAAATTAGAGAATCTGTAAAAGTTGAAGTTCAAACTCTTCAAGAACAAAATATTACCCCAGGTTTGGCGGTAGTTTTAGTAGGAAATGATCCTGCAAGTGCAGCATATGTGAAAATGAAAAGTAAAGCTTGTAAAGATGTAGGAATTTATAGCATTGCTCATGAGATGCCAGAAACTATATCTCAAGAAAATATTTTGGAAATAATTGAAATGATGAACAATAACCCAAATATTGATGGGATACTTGTACAACTTCCGTTACCACAACATATCAACACAACAGAGATACTTGAAGCAATAGATCCTGCTAAAGATGTGGATGGATTTCATCCATATAATGTAGGTAGAGTAGTAGCAGGACTTGATGGATTTATCCCTGCAACACCTTATGGGGTTATGGAACTTTTAAAAGAATACAATATAGATCCTCAAGGGAAAAATGTATGTGTAGTAGGTGCAAGTAATATTGTAGGTAAACCTATGGCAACATTGATGTTAAATGCCAATGCGACAGTTGATATTTGTCATATATATACAAAAGATTTAAAAGCACATACATTAAACGCAGATATTATTTGTGTAGGTGTTGGAGTTGTAAATCTTATTACAGAGGATATGGTAAAAGATGGTGCTATTATTATAGATATAGGTATAAATAGACTTGACAATGGAAAGTTAACAGGAGATGTTGATTTTGAAAATGTAAGTAAAAAATGTGATTTTATTACACCTGTTCCAGGAGGAGTTGGTCCTATGACTATCGCAATGTTATTGAAAAATACAGTAAAATCTGCAAGAAATAGAAAAATATAAGGAATATTTGTGGATAATAACAAACAAAGTTTTTTGTCTAAATTATACAATTGGAGTGGTAGTTGGACAGGAACAGTTATAATAGTATTGAGTGTTATATTTTTTGTAGCACAAGCTTTTGTGATTCCAAGTGGAAGTATGAAAAATTCACTTCTTGTAGGGGATATGCTTTTTGTAAAGAAATTTGCTTATGGGATACCAACACCAACAATTCCATGGTTAGAAGTTCAAATTGTACCTGATTTTAATCATAATGGACATTTGATAGAGGGTAAAAAACCTCAACGAGGGGATATAGTTGTATTTAGATATCCAGGTGATAATAAAACATATTATGTAAAAAGATGTGTTGCTACAGGTGATGATATATTATTTTTACAAGATAAAAGTTTGTATTTGCACCCAAGTGAAGGTAATGAATATATTAAAAACCATTTTAAAGGGTATGATATAGTACAAGTTGGGAAAATGTTATTTGTAAAAGATCCATATAGAAAAGAGCATCCTGGAATTCATAATGATGATTCAATTACACCATTGACTTCTCCATATATGCAGTTATTTCAAGTATCTCCTTTGCAAGTACCAACAGGGGAATATTTTATGATGGGAGATAATAGAGATCATAGTAATGATAGTAGATTTTGGGGAACTGTTCCTTTTAAGAATATTATAGGAACACCATGGTTTGTATATTTTTCATGGGATAAAAATTATAAAATTAGATGGGATAGAATGTTTAAAACTCCACAATCATTAGAAAAAACAAAATATGTAAAACAAAAAGTAAAACATCAAGAGGGGATATATTAATGAAATATTATATTGGTGCAGATCATGCAGGGATTGCTATAAAATCATTTGTAAAAGAGTTATTTGAAAAAAAAGGTCATGAAGTTATAGATTTGGGACCTTATGATACAAACAGAGTAGATTATCCAGATTTCGCAAAAAAAGTATGTGAATCTGTATTGGATGATGAGGGATCAAAAGGGATTTTAATCTGTGGTACAGGTCTTGGTATGAGTATGAGTGCAAATAAATTTGATGGAATTAGAGCAGCACTTTGCCATAATTCATATAGTGCTGCAATGGCTAGAGAACATAATGATGCAAATGTTTTATGTTTGGGTGAAAGAGTATCTGGATATGGTGTTGTAGAATCTATTGTTGATGCTTGGGATTCAAATGAATTTGCAGGTGGAAGACATGCAGGACGGGTAGAAAAAATAAATAAACTTGGAAGTTGTAGAATATAAAGGATAAAAAATGACAAGAAGTACACCACCTAGTGATTGGGTAGCTTATGTTGTAGTTTTTGGAACTGCTATTGCTATGATGTATGGAAAATATCTTATTGGTAAAGGGGATGAACCTATACAAGATGTTATTAAAGAGGATATTGAAGAATTGGAAACTGAAGTTAGAGAATTAGAACATGAGGTTGAAGAAGTGATTCATGAGGTTGAAAATAAATTAAAATGATAAATCCAAAAATAATAGACTCGATTTTTTCAGCTGCATCTATTCAAAGATGGAATGATTACCCTCGTATGGTTGATTTGGTAGAATTAGATAAACAAGCACATAAATTTATTATTGCTTATTTTATTGCGAAGCTTGAAGATGATATTGATTATACCCATTTGATTGAAGCTGGTATATTTGAATTTTTACGAAGAGTAGTTGTAACAGATATTCGTCCAGATGTATTTAGAAAAGCATTACAACAAAAAGGGGATGAGATAAATTCATGGGTTATTTCTAAATTATCTCCTAGTTTAAAAGATATAGATAATGGTAATTTTTTAAATAAATTTGAATTGTTTTTAAAAGACAATACCATGTATCAAAAAGAAAGATTTATTTTAAAAGCTGCATCATATTTATCTACTAAATGGGAGTTTGGTATTGTATATCAAACAAGTGCATTTTTAAATGATATAGATGAGGTAAAAAAAGAGGTTGAGCAAGAGATTGAGGATTATTATGAATTAATCGGAGTTAGAAAAATTGCTTTAAATAAAAAATTAGCAAAAGTTATTGACTTAAGTGGAAGATTGAGATTTCAAAAACGATGGGCCCAAACACCTCGTATCCCTGAAACATCAGTTTTAGGACATATGCTTACGGTTGCAATTTTTGGGTATTTTTATTCATTAAAAGTAAATGCTTGTGATACAAGAATACAAAATAATTTTTTTACAGCATTATTTCATGATTTGCCTGAAGCATTAACAAGAGATATTATAAGTCCTGTAAAATATAGTGTTGATGAACTTGCAGATATTATTGCAGAATATGAAATATCAAAATTACAAGATGATATTTTGCCAAATGTACCTTATAAAGTCCAAGAAGAATTTTCATATTTGTTGGGATTGTATGATGGGACCAAAGATGAATTTTTAAATAAAATTAAAATAGATGATAAAATTAAAATTGTTGATGAAAATATAGGCAAATATAATGAAAATATTTATCAATGTATTGATGGATTAGCATTGAAACAATGTGATAAATTATCAGCATTTGTAGAAGCTAGTTTGTCTATTTCTCATGGTATAAAATCAAAAGAATTAGTAAATGGTAAAAAACAGATATTAAATTCTTTGCAAACTATTGAGGGTGTTGATTTTAAACAAATTGCTCAAGCTATTGATGATGAGTTTGGAACTACAGGTCAAACTCAAGTTAGGATAGAATTTTAAATAATATATTTATTATCTATTAAATCTTAGTGCATTCATAGAACGTTTTTTTTGTTCTTCTTCATCAATTTCAGGAAGAAAATGTTTTTCAATTGTTGCACTTGGATTGATAAATAATATAGAATTATCTATACTGATTTGAAATATTGCATAATACGGTATAGTACAAAGAGATCCAAAGTTTTCACTTCCAAAACCAGCTTCAAATGTAACACAATCATCAAAAATTTGTAAAGATTGATATGTATAATTTGCAAGTGTAAATAAAGTAAATTGCCCAAAATGTTCTGAAATAGTTTGAGGAATATCAGGATTGAAATCTACCCCTTGTATATTTGCTGTTAGATTAAATTCTTCATTTTGTTCTACTAAAAATTCTATTAATTCTTTTATTTGTTTTGAGGTAAAATCTTTATATTGTGTGGAATGGATTAAATCTTTTAACATAAAAATCCTTTTTTTATTATATTATATCATAATTATCTATTATATAAAAATCAATCATACTATTTAGAAGTGCTATTTTTGTGCTGTTTAATAACATTTTTACTGTAATATTAGCTGGTTTTAATAGGTCGTTTTGAATATATCTAGCTTTTGTAGTACCTTCTAGCAAAGGATATTTTGGTGTTATCCATTGGTTTTGATACAATATTGCAATATTGGCTATAGATGTATCTGTAACAAGATTGTTTTTTATGATAATAATTTCATCTGCAGATTCTTTTTGTAAATATAGGTTATGTATATTTGTACGATTTAAAGTTTTTTGATTGTAAATAATTGAATTATCATATATGAGTTTAAATTTTTGTATAAATTTTTGTGTATATAAATCATATAGAATATCTATAATTCCATTTTCATCATATATAACTTTACATTTTAGTAAATTTGCATTTGGTGGATAGATATATTCATTTAATGCAATATTTTGTCCTATTGTACGTGCTATTCGTTGTTGGTGGTATGTTAAATTATATACTTTATAATCTTCACATTTGATTGTTTCAAAATATTGTTTATGGTACATATACTTTATCCTTCATCTCTTGATATTCTTTTGTACAATCACTTTCTAGTGTAATTCCACCACCACTTTTATATATCAAATTATTATTTTGTTTTTCAATATATCTTATCAATACAGAACTATTTAAACTAGTACCGTCAAATATACCCCAAATACCTGTAAAATAGCCTCTATTATATTGTTCTATTTGTTGTATAATCTCTACAGTTTTTCGTTTTGGTGTACCTGTAATACTACCTGCTGGTAAAAGATTAGTTATAATATCTCCTATAGTATTCTGCCAATTTGGTTGAAGATTTCCACAAATATGGGAAGATATTTGGTATAACTCTTTTTCCCCTGCTTGTATTTTTTGGATATATCTGAAATTCTTTACTTTGACATTTGATGATACTATATTTAAATCATTTCTTAATAAATCTACAATCATAATATGTTCTGCTAACTCTTTTGGATCATTTAGTATTATATTTTTTGCATTTGGTATAGTAGCATCAATTGTACCTTTCATAGGAAAAGTATTGATAGTATTATTTTGAATTGTGATAAAAGTTTCAGGGGAAAAACTAACAAATTGATTTTTATAATATAATTTGTATTTTGCATTGCTGTTTTGATATATGTTTTTTAGATTTATATTATTTAAAATTTGTGTAGGGGTAGTTAGGTTTAATAAATATGTATTTCCATTTTTGATTTGTTGGATGATTTGATTAAATTTATATTGATATTGACTAAAATCTATAAATTTCGTTTGTAAAGTTATATTATGTTTTTTGTTTTGGATTTGATTTATATTATAGAAAATATCATTTGGTAGATCTTTTAAAGGGATAACATCCCATGATAAAAGATCATATGATATTAAGAAAAAAAACGGTGTTTTTGTTTTTCCATATTGGTTTAATTTTGTTTTTAAGTCCATTTAACCTAAAAATTGTTCAACTTGTTGTACTATATTATTTGTTTGCAATCCATTTAATGCACCATAAACCAAAGCACCACCAGCACCAACTCCCTCTTTTGCCTCACCTTGTTCATATAATTCAAGTGCAGGGTGTTGTGAAGAAGAAAAATTAAAATCACTTGCATAAGCATTGATATTAAAATCATTCATTTTAAGTAAAGATACTATATCCGAATTAGAATCATTTGCTACCCATGACGTTGTACAAAGTGCAGTATTTGAACTATCAAAAGCTCCACCCATAGAATTAACAATTGCATTTACAATTAATAATACACAAGCCATTTGTGTACCACCTGCTAAGATTATTTTTGTTTTGTTTTTATTTGCACCTAATAAAAATCCAGCATTGAAAATCAACATATTATCAGCAACTTTACCAAGTATTGCAAAAATATCATCATCTTTTTTAAGATTGTTTAATGCACTTTGAATTGTTTTGTTTTTTATATCATTTGGAACATCTTTAAAACTACTACTAAACATCCCTTTTACATCATATCCTAATCCCATAGCTGTAGCCGTAGCTGTAGTGGTTCCAGAAGGAACAGATTCTCCCAAAATAATATAATCATCTTTTAATTTATAATTTGTACCAAATTGAACACCTTTTTCAAATATTTCAAGTGCATTTATATTTGCCCCTTGATCTATAGAATTACTTGGTTTTATATTAAAATTATGAATTTTAAAATATTCAATTTGTGGTAATTGTTTTATTCCCAAATTCAAAAATTCCATATTTGAAAATGGTTTTAATAAATGAACTGCTCTTGTGATTAATCCTGGAGTTGGAACCCCTTTTGGAGTTACAGCTATATCTTTTAAACTTCTTACATCACCTATAGCGATAAATTCAGCATCTAAAGTTGGTGTCAAATAGATTAATCCAGGTAATCCTGCTTGGGTAATACCTTCAATATTACTTGTATCTGTTGTACTCATACTTAATATATATGTAGCACTTTTTCCTCTTAAACTTTCTATAAAATCGTTTGTTCCACATAATGTATTTATTTGCATTATTTTAATTTTCCTTCCATATCATATTTGCTTAGATAACCTCTTGGTGTTAAAAGTTGATTGTTTTTTGTAAGATAACTGTTTGAGTTTCCTACTATTATAAGTGTATTCATAGATACTAAAGGGTGGTCTATATCTTGTGCTATAAGGTCATCACTGTTTGTTACTGTGATTAGTTCTTTTTCTCTACCTACATTTGATGCAATTATTACTACTCTTTGGGGTATATTTTTAAGTGAATTTAAAAAATTTTGATAAGGTTTTGTTCTTGTTTTTGATTTTGGATTATAAATTCCTACTATAAAATCACTTTGAAGTGCTGCATCTACACGATTTTTTATCATATTTATATCTGTAAGTCTATCTGATAATGATATTACAGCAAAATCTTGACTTATAGGAGCGCCTATTTTTGAAGCAGCAGCTAAAAAAGAAGTAACACCCGGGATAGAAATCAAATCTATTTTATCCCATAAATTTTCTTTATCGATAATTTCTACAACAAGTGTTGCCATACCAAAAACATTTACATCCCCATTACTTATGATAGATGTGGTTTTTCCCTCTAGGGCATATTGTATTGCTTGTTTGCAACGGTCTATTTCGTGAGTCATACCTGAAGTATAAAGTTGTTTATTTGCCAATAAATTTGCTATATCTTTGGCATATTTTGTATAACTTACTATCACTTCACTATCATTAATAGCTTCTATTGCTTGAGTTGTAAGGTATTGTTCCCCACCTGCACCTGTACTTACTATATATAATTTATTCATATTTTCTCTTTGAAGTTAAATTTAAATAAGAATTTTACCATAATAAAGTATATTTATGGCTTGACCCAATCATATTCATTGTGCATTACCCCTATAAGTGAAGGGGATACATTTTGTATATCTTTGGAAACAGCTGTTATTGAATTAGGGATATACAAAAATATATATGGCAAATCATTAGAAATTTGTGTAAATATCTCTTTGTATAATTTTGATAATTCTTTTGTATTGGTTGTTTTTTCTGCCAATTCTATATTTTCATCTACAATTTTATTGTTGTATCCTACAAAATTAAATCCACCTTTTTTGTCACTTTTACTATGCCATATTGATCTAGCATCTGGCATTAGAGATAATCCCCACCCTAAAATTACTGCATCAAAATTTCGTGGAAATACAACTGTATTTAAAAATGCTTGCCATTCTAATACTCTTATTTTCATTTTTATATTTACTTGTGAAAGTTGGTATTGGATTATTTGTGCTGCATTTACTCTTATGGCATTGTTAGCATTTGTTATAACTGTAAATTCAAAAGGATGATCTGCATCATAGCCAAGTGTTTTTAGTAGTTGTTTTGCTTTTTGTGGATTGTAAGTTGCTTTGATTTTATCATTAAAGGCAAAGGTATTTGGTAAAAATGGACCTGTACAAACTTTACCATGGGAAAAGAAAAGTATATCAACAAGTTGTTTTTTGTTTATAGCTAGGTTTATTGCTTTTCTTAAAGTTTTGTTTTTAAATAAATTTTTTTTGAGATTAAATCCCATATATGTATATCCAAAACTAGGTGATTCATAGATTGCAAAATTTTGTTTAAATTGTTTGTTTATTTGTCTGTTTATTTGTAGAGGTGTTAATCCTCCTATGTCTAACTTCTTTTGTTTTAACATAGTAAAAGATGTATTTGGATCAGGAATAAATTTGTATTTGATAGTATCAATTTTTGGGATTTTACCAAAATAATTTTTATTTACTTTTAGAATAATATCACTAGAAAGTTTAAATTGAGTTAATATATAAGGTCCTGTTCCTATTGGATGTTTATTAAATTTACTGCTCATGAGATTTTTTTCATTTTCTAATATATGTTTTGGTAAAAATCCAACCATCCATATATTTAATGCTTTAAAATAAGGTTCTTTATAATATATATCTAAAGTGTAATTGTCTTTTTTGATTATTTTTTTTACTTTTGTAAATTCAGATTTTATAGCTGTATAAATTTTCGGATTATTTATTGTATTGTATGTAAAAATAATATCATCAACAGTAAATTTTACCCCATCACTCCATAAAATATTGTTTTTTATTTTTACTCTTAAATGTGTTGGTGTGATAAATTTATAACTTTTTGCTAAATCATTTATGATTTGACCATTTTTATCATATTTAAAAAGTCCATTAAATATCCATCCACTAATAGTGCTACTTACACTGTCTGAAGCCAAAATGGGATTAATTCTACTTGGATTTGATGAAATATCTAATAAAAGAGTAGATGAAAAAAGTGGAGATAACAAAAATAAAAAAAGCCAAAAAGAGATAACTCTTTTTGACTTTTTGAATAAATATTGATAATACATAAATATATATAATATCGTTTGTAAAACCGATTATCTTTTTGAGAACTGTCTGCTTCGTCTTGCTTTTCTTCGTCCTGGTTTTTTTCTTTCTACTGCTCTTGCATCTCTTGTAAGAAGACCATGAGGTTTAAGGATAGTTCTAAATTGCTCATCATAAGCAACTAAAGCTCTACTAATACCATGTCTTAAAGCATCAGCTTGTGCAGAATATCCACCACCTAAAGTTTTTGCTACGATATTTACAGATTCTAATTGTTTAGATACTACAAGTGGTTGTCTAACTCTAGTTTTAAGTGCTTCGTGACCACCTAACCATACATCCAAACTTTGACCATTGATTGTCAAAGAACCATTTCCAACTTCTAGCCATACTTTTGCTACTGCAGTTTTTCTTCTTCCTGTTGCATATACTTTTGCCATTATTACGCTCCCTTAACTTGTGCAGTGTGAGGATGTTCTGCACCTGCATATACTTTTAAATTTTTAAGCATTTGTGCACCTAATTTTGTTTTAGGAAGCATCCCTCTTGTAGCTAATTTGAATAATTTTTCTGGATTGTTAGCTAACATATCTGCCATTTTATGTGTTTTTGTTGAACCAAAATATCCTGAGTGTGTGTAGTAATTTTTATCAGCCAATTTTGTACCTGTAAATTTTGCTTCACTTGCATTGATAACAATAACATAATCCCCACAATCTACATTTGGAGAAAATGTTGGTTTGTTTTTTCCTCTTAATATAGTTGCAATTTCAGTTATAATTCTACCAAAGATTTTATCTTTAGCATCTACAACTATCCATTCTTTTTGAACATCAGCTTTGCTTATTGTTTTAGTAAACTTCATATGCTGTATTCCCCTTTATTTTAAATTTGTGTGGAATAATAGCCAGATATTCTTAAGAGAAGCTGAATTTAAGTATTATTTCAAGTTTTTGTTAATAAAAACTTAATTTAAGTTATTTTTAATCGTACACCGAATCCATATCAAGATCATCTACTTCAATCTCTTTTAGTGATTTAACACTTTCTGGATTTACTTGAGCACCTTTAAAATCATAATTATCTTGGAAGTAAAATTTTTGTTCTTTTGCATATTTTGCTTCTTTTGCTTTTTGCATCTCTACTTGTTTTTGTAATCGTAATTTTTTGTTATCTACGGCAGAAGAAGCAAATACAGCACTTGTAAATAATAAGCTTAATAATATAATTTTTATCATGATAATATCCTTTATGTTATAACTTGAACTTAAGTATAACATAATTTAACTAAATAATAAAGTATGTAAAAAAAAACTTAGTATATTTTGATAAATTGTATCAAATATACTAAGTTATATAAAATTATACTAGTTTATACTAGCAAGAGTAAGTTGAAGCAAACTCAAACGCAGTTGGTCTAGCTTCGTCAGGCCAAACTTGTCTTTCAAATTGATAATGTTGATAAGTATCAATCATCTCAGCTGTAAATACAGGTTGTAAAAATTTATTATCATTTATTAACCCTTCTAATGATTCTCTTAGTGTATGAGGCATTTGAGGTATTTTTTTCTCTCTAATTTCATCTAAGCTTAATTCAAATAAATCTTCATCCATTGGTCCTACAGGTTCTGTTTGATTTTTAATACCATCAAGTCCAGCCATCATCATAGCAGCAAATGCTAAATATGGACAAGCAGTAGAATCTGGGAATCTCATCTCAATTCTTGTAGCTTTTTCTCCAGCTCCATAAGGGATTCTACAAGCTGCTGATCTATTTTGTGAAGAGTATGTTAAGATACTTGGTGCTTCAAATCCAGGGATTAATCTTTTATAAGAGTTTGTACTTGGATTTGTAAATGCTGCAACTGCAGCTGCATGTTTAAAAATACCACCAGCATAATATCTAGCCATATCAGAAAGATTTCCATAGTTTCCTTCTTTATAGAATAGGTTTTTACCATCTTTCCATAAACTTTGGTGTACATGCATACCATTTCCGTTATCACCATAAAGTGGTTTTGGCATAAATGTAGCAGTTTTACCATTTAGGTGAGCAATCATTTTTACAACATATTTATATTTTTGTACATTATCACCTGCTGTGATTATATCTCCAAATACAATACCAATTTCACCTTGAGCTTGAGCAACTTCGTGATGTCCTAAAACAACTTCAAGTCCAACCTCTTCAAGAACTTGCATCATCTCTGCTCTTAAATCAACCATAGAATCTGTTGGTTGTACAGGGAAATATCCACCTTTTGTTCCAGGTCTGTGTCCTGTATTTCCACCTTCAATATCATAATTATTTGCCCATTCACCTTCTGTTGATTCTACTTTGTATCCTGCTTCATTGATACTATCTGTAAATTTAACATCATCAAAAATAAAGAATTCGTTTTCAGGTCCAAAGTAAGCTGCATCTGCAATACCAAGATCTTCAGCATGTTTTAAAGCTTTTTTAGCGATACTTCTTGGACATTTTGCATATAATTCATTTTCATAAATATCATATACATCACAAATTACAATAACTGTTTGATCTGCAGTAAATGGATCTAAAAATGCTGATTCTACATCTGCTTTTAATAGCATATCTGATTGGTTAATTGGTTGCCATGCATCTACACTAGAACCATCAAATGGAAAACCATTTTCTATATTATCGTTATTTACAGCACTCATTCTGTATGTTAAATGATGCCATGCACCTTTCATATCTGTAAATCTTAAATCTACAAACTCCACTTCATTTTCTTCACAGAATTTAAAAAATTCTTCTGTATTATTTACAAATTTTCCCATGTAAAATCTCCTTTTAATTTAATATAATTATTTTAACTAAAGAATAAAATAATATCAACAAAAAAATGGTTAAAAAATAACCAATTTTTAATTTTAATTATTTTTACCCATCTTGATTGATTTTTTCAATCAACTCTTTTAATACTTGATCAGCCTCTTCATGACTAGGTTGACAACCACCAGCAGCTTCATGTCCACCACCACCATATTTAAGCATTAGTTCTCCAACATTTGTTTTTGATGTTCTGTTGATGATTGATTTTCCTGTACTATATACAACATTTTGTTTATTTCTACCCCAAACAGCATGGATAGAGATATTAACTTCAGGATATATAGCGTAGATTAAAAATCTATTTCCAGGATATATAATCTCCTCATCTCTATAATCTATAACAACTAAATTTTTATAAATAGTGCTACATTTTATAAGTTGTTCTTTGAATTCATCTGCATATTTATAATACAAATCAACTCTTTCTTTTACATCAGGTAGTTCTAAAATTTCCTCAATTTGATGTTCTGCACAATAATCAATAAGATCCATCATAAGTTGATAGTTTGATACTGTAAAATCTCTAAATCTACCAAGTCCTGTTCTACTGTCCATAAGAAAACTCAATAGATCCCAACCTTTTGGATTTAAAATATCTTCCCTTGAAAATTGAGCTGAATCTGCTTTGTTTGCAGCATCCATCATAGCTCTAAATCTAGGAGGAAATCTGTTATCTCCACCATAATATTGATACACAACTTCTGCAGCACTTGGTGCATCAGGATCGATAATATGATTATCGTGTTTTATATTTCTAAGTGTTTCACTATAGTGGTGATCAAATGCAATATGTACACCTTCTACATAAGGTAAATTAGTCGTTATGTCATCTTCTGTAATCTCTATTTTGCCATCTTGCATATCTTTTGGATGAACAAAAGATATTTCATCAATGATACCTAAATATTTTAGTAATGTTCCACATACTAAACCATCCATATCACTTCTTGTTACAAGTCTATATACTTTATCTATCATTTATACTCCTAATCGACATACTATATTTTATCGTTTTTTAACTTATAAAATTAAAAATTATGTATAATTTTTTCTTTTTTTTCAAAACTTATACATTTTGTATAACCAATACTTTTTGCTAACGATATAGCTTGATTATATCCAAAACCAATTTGTTCTATTTTATGGGCATCACTACCAAAAGTTATAGGTATATTTAATTCAAATGCTAATTCTAAAAGTGCTTTTGATGGATATGGTTCATTAATAGGTTTTCGTAAGCCTGCACTATTGATTTCGATAACCATATTTGATTGTTTTATTTGTTTTAATGCCTCATATGCCATAAGTTTAATATCTTTTGTTGGTAAATATTTAAAAACTTTAATAAGATCTAAATGTCCTACTATATTAAAATATTGTGTTTTTGCCATTTGTTTTATTGCTTCAAAATAATCTTCCCAAATATTATTAATATTGCTTGTTTCATAAGTTTTTATAAATTCTGGATTATCAAATCCCCATAGGCTGTTTTGATGTGTTAAAAAATGAACACTTCCTATAAGATAATCAACATCAGCATTTAAAATTTCTTGTTCTATAAAATTTGGATTACTCATAAAGTCAACTTCATAACCACTTAAGATTTTGATTTGATTTTTATATTGTTTTTGTAGATGTAAAATATCTTTTTGATATATTTTGCTTTGTGCTAGACTCATACGGTATTCTTTGTCAAATTCCATGGGAGCATGACAAGAAAAACCAAATATATCAATATCTAATTTTATAGCTTGTTGTATATATTCTTCCATACTTCCTGAAGCATGTTTGCATAATGTTGTATGGTTATGCAGATCTATTCTCATTTTAATAAACCAGCACCTTGAATAGCTGTACTTCTATCACTAGCATATACTCTTTTACCATCTATAATATCATATTTCCATATAGGAGCTGATGCTTTAAAATCTTCTACAAATAAATCTATAAGTTCTAGTGATACTCTTCGTTTTGGGCTACAAATAGCTGATATATAAGAGCTTGTATGGTTTGGAACATCCCCTTTGCTATGTGCCATAAGAACTACTGCACCTAATTCTTTTGCTTTATTTTGCCATTTTTGAAACCAATTATTTAATATAGGTTCATATATATCAAAACTTAATCCATCTATACCATTTTCATCCCGTACTATTCCAACAAAAGTGATAATAGCTCCATAGTTTGAATTTTTAAATTCATCATACCATCTATTTGTTATCTCTTGAACAGGTAAACTTCCATCATATAATTCAAGCATCTCATCCTCCACAAACAGGAGGTAAAAGAGATATTTTATCTCCATCTTTTAATGATATATCTCGTTGTTTTACAATTGTATCATTAATTGCAACTGCACTATTTTCAAGCCAAGGGATTAATTCCTCATCTTGTTTTAATATATCACTGAGTTGATTTAAATTATCAATCTCTAAAGTGATATTGTTTTTTTGTATTGGTCCTAAAAATTCTATTGTTACCATATTAACCCTTGTGTAATCAAATATTGGGTATTATAACCAAATTAAAATAGCTAAATCCTGAAAGAGGTTATATGATATTTGCAAAAATAGATTTTATCAATTTGTTACCATTTGATATATTTATAAAACGGTATATTAAATCTACTCAAATAAAACAAATAATTAATTATAAAAAATCTTATCCATCAAAACTGAATAAAGATTTTCATAAAAAAAAAATAGATGCGGCATTTATTTCATCAGTTACATCAGTAGGGTGTAAATGTTTGGATATAGGTATTGTAGCCAAAAAAGATGTTTTGTCTGTATTGGCATTAAAAGGGGAATATCAAAAAGATTATCAATCTCAAACATCAAATGCACTAACACAAATTTTAGATATAAAAGGTAAAGTGCTTATTGGAGATAAAGCACTTTATTATTACCATAATAGCAAGGATAAAGATTTTATAGATTTGGCACAAGCTTGGTGGGATAAATATCATCTACCTTTTGTATTTGCAAGGTTATGTGTAAATAAACATGATAAATATTTAGAAACTATCACAAAAAGATTTTTACAAACAAAAGTAAAGATTCCACAATATATTTTAAAACAATATAGCAAAAATACAGGAATCACACCAAAACAGATATTGCAATATCTAAATAAGATTTCTTATGATTTATCATATAAAGAGAAAAAATCATTAAAATTATTTTTAAAATTGGTAAAAAAATATAATTTATAACAATATTTATTTATTGAGATCTATTTTAAATACAGCACCTTGAGCATTGTTGCGTACAGTTAAATTACCTCCACAATGTTCTTGAATAATTGTTTTTGACATATATAAACCTAATCCTGTTCCATTTTTTTCTGTTTTTGTTGAAAAATAAGGGTCAAAAATTTTATTTATAATATCATTTGCAATTCCACCTCCATTGTCTTTGATATACAATATTGGGTATTTTTGATTATCATTGCATATTGATTTTATAATGATTTGTGGATTTTGAATCTTTTTTTCAACTAATACATCTTGTGCATTTTTTAATATATTTAGGATTACTTGTTTAAGTTCGTTTGATAATAGATCAAATTGTTTATTACATCTATAATCTGTAATTAGTTGGATATTGTGATTTTCAATAGATACTTGTATAATATCTAATGTACTTTGAACTACATTTTCTATAGTAGTTGTTTCAAATTGTTTGTTATTTTTAAAAAAGTTTCTAAAATCATCTATAGTGTTACTTAGATGATGGGTATATTCATCAATTTTTTCTAACTCTTTTTTTAATATATCTTTATCTATATCTTTGTGCATCATTAGTTGTAAACTTAAAGAACCGATTCTAGCAGAAATAGCACTAAGAGGTTGTCGCCATTGGTGTGCTATCATACTTAACATTTCTCCCATTTGGGCAAGACGACTTTGTTGAATCATTTGTTGATTTTGTAAATTATTTTTATCTATTGCTTCTTTGATTTTTTCTTCTAATATTATATTGAATTTTCGTTCCCGTATTAATAAAAAAATCACTAATGCTATAAATATAAAAGCTACCATTACAATAATAAATACAATTGTCCAATTTGTTTGTTTTTCTACTTTTACATTATAATATTTTGCATATAGAGTATTAATGGTGCTTTTTGGTATATGGGAAATAGCTTTGTTAAGTATTGACAATAATATAGGTTCATTATTATTTACCCCAAATCCACCTTCTAAATTTTGAGGTATAACTTTTGTCATAATTTTTAATTGATTTGAATAATATTTGGCTATTAACGCACTTGCTTGAAGGGATATTGTTACACATCCAAATACTCGTCCATCTATAATATCTTGACAACTACCATTTTTAATCTCAACAAAATGGATTTTTGGATATTTATGTTGTAAAAATTTTTTCATAGTTTTAAATCCATATTTTATACCTATAGTTTTTCCATCAATATCATTTAAACTACCAAAATATGGTTCATCTATTTTTGTAACTAATACCAACTGATCTTCAATATAACTATGTGTTGGAGTTAAAAAATCATAATAATTTGGTTTAACCATAGAGATCATAGTTGTATCACATTTACCTTTTTTGATAAATTCAGATTGTTCTATCCAATTGTTTGTTGCGATATATTTAACTTTTGTATGTAGTGTATTAAAAATCAAATCTGATATATCTTTTGATACTCCTGCTACTTTATTGTTAATATTATATGATACAGGATAAAATGTTTTGTCATAACATATTCTAATTGTTTTTTTATGATCAAGATAATATTTTTCTTTTGATGTTAGCCCTTGTATATTATTTGTGGGATTATATATAAAATCTTTCAAAGTTCTATTTGAAGATATATGGTAAGCTTTTTTAATTAGTTCTAATTGTTTTGCTAAAAAGTTGTTATCTATTGTACCAATTTGATATATTTTTGGTAACATCAATAATTTAATTTGTTTTGCTTCATTTGTAAGAAAATCTGTAGATAATTGTGGTGAATATTTGGTTTGAATAATTTTGATTAATTCTTGTGTATGGGTTAAAGCATATTGCCATCCTTTTATACTTGCTTGTTTAAATGCTTCTACTCTTTTTTGATGATGAATCACTTCATCATCTGATGTAAAAAGTTCCATTTGGAGATTATACATACCATATTTTGATGGATCAATAATATTATATTTTATATTTAATTTATCTAATTGATAAGGTTGATCAGAGATAAATGCTGTCATTGCATCACATTTTTTTTCAACAAATTGTTTTATATTATAACTATGTGGGATAAGTTTCAGATTGTCTGTATTTATCCCTTCTTCATCAAAAATATATTTAAAATTAAGATTAAAATCATCTTTGCTAGTTGCCATAATTGTTTTATTTTGTAAATCATGAATATTTTTAATATTTGGTTGTGTAATAATAACCAATGCAGATCGTTTAAAAAAACTTGCTATTAATTTTATTGGTTCGTTTTGTAAATAAGATTTTAATAAATTTGAATTATAAATACCGTAAGTTGATTTGTGATTTATAATATCTTTTTCAATATCAATATTTGGTTTAAATTCTTTTAATGTTACATCTAATCCTGCATCTTTATAAAATCCTTTTTCTTTTGCTGCTATAAATCCTGCAAATTCAAATTGATATTTCCAATGTAATTGAAGTGATACTTTCTGAAGTTCGTTTGCAAAACTATTTGTATAAAAAAGGAATATAAAAATAACAAAAAATGCTAGTGTTTTCATTATGATTGTTTATAATTAACTATCTCATATATAGTTTCAAATAATTTTGTCATCTCAATCGGTTTATTTAGATAAAAATTTGCTCCTACATTATAACTTTTATCAATATAAACTTGTTCATCATGAGCAGATAAAACTATTACAGGGATATTTGGATTAATTTGTTTTATATTATCTACCATTGTTATACCATTCATTACAGGCATATTAAGATCAGTAATAATAAAGTCAACTTCATTATTTTTAAATTTTTCTAATCCATCTTCTCCATCTTGAGCAACAATAACTTTATTAAATAATTGATCTAATAATATATATGTAGATTCTCTTGATTCTTGATTATCTTCTACATATAAAAGTGTAAGTTGCTGTGTATGTTTTACTAAATCATCTATATTAAAATCCATTATTTATCCATTGTTTTATTTAAGCTTAAAAATTATCGTTGTTTAATTATACTACGTTGATTCTTAATATGTAGTTTTTTTAAAATATTTTTAGGCTACTTGTTACGGAATTACCAATTCCGTAACATCACCTGTTAGTTTTTGTTTGTATTTGTAATCTGTTAGATTTAATTTTTTTGCCAAAGATGGTCTTACCATATAACTATACCAAGTAGATGTTACAATATCTCCTTTTTTTAGTGTTGGTACTTTGTAAATTACAGATTTGCTTTTATATGTATCAAGATTTGTATAATATTTTATACCATATGCTTTTGGAGGATAAACTTGAGTTCCATTTTTATCAACAAAAAGTTTACTAAAAGTAACCTCTTTATCTTCATAAGGTGAATTTTTAAAATTTTGCCATATAATGTTTCCATCCCTGCTTATTGTTGTTTTTACATATTTTAATCTCATAGGTTGAAGTAGTATTTGATGTCCCATTTTATTTTCAATTGTAAGTTCTATTGTATTAGAAGATATTTGTTTTAATGAAAGTTTAACAGCTTTTTTTACCATTTCTGTATCACTAATACCTAAAAAATCATGACTTACATATTGTAATCTACTTCGTCTGTTGATTTTAGTATTTCCACCAGCATATTTTGGCATATGACACCCAATACAATCTGTTTGTTTCGATTCATCCATAGAAATTTTACAAATTTCTACATCATGTGAATCGTTTCTTTTGTGAGAATGACAACCCATACATACTTTTGAATTTGCAAATATATTAAATCTTTTATCAATAGTAATAGAATCATGTTTGTTACTTTTATCAGGATTATTTAATGCTCCATATAATAATTGGATTCCATCTCGACCAAAGGTTGTTATATTAATATTTTGTTTATGCGCTTTTTTAATATGTGCTATTTGATGACAATATAAACAAGATACCCCATCTAATTGTTTTTTTGTTTGAGTAGGTTGTATCTCTCCAGAAATAATTTTATCTAAATGATCAGCTCCAGGTATATGACAAACAGCACATCTGTATGAATTTGGGAAGTTTAATTCTTTCATTTTACGATGAAATTCATCTTTAAAAAGTGATGAATGAGAATGCATAGAATTCATATGCTCTGCATAAATAGTGTCATGACATTCTGCACAACTTTTACTATCGAGATATTTACCGTTTATATAAACTAAGCTTAAACATATAAAAATAATATATTTGATCATAATAATTCCTTATATATAAAATAGAAAAAAGCTAAAAAGTAATATTTACCTCTTAGCTTTTTTTTAATATAAAGTAAAAGTTAAAGCGATAGCTTTAACTTTATACTTTTAGGTATTATGCACCTGGAATTTCTTGTCTATGTTCAATAGAGTAAGTAAATGTAGGAGTTGTTAAACCTGTAATATATTTAACAAATTTTCCTGTTTTTGCTTCATAGATTCCGATTCTTCCTGCATTCCATTCAGAAATCATTGTCCATTGACCGTGATTTGCTGGTTCTGCGTGAAGGATTCTAGGAAGTACATCATTATGTGGTACATCCCAAGAAGCTATAGTTTTATGAGATTTAGCATCAATTAATTTACCTTGATCTTTACCAACTTCGATAATTCTATCTGTTGTTAAAGTTTGTTTATTAATTAAGTACATTCTATTCCAATTTTGTGGACCACCAAGAACACAGTCAGACCAAATCCAAGGAGTGTCTTTTGAAGTACCAACAAATAGTCCTCCACCTGCAGTTGGAACATTTGCTACAACATCCCAATTACTATCCCAAATTACAACATTACCAACATTCATACTTTGAGTAGCAAATAATTCACCATATTCTTCATTGTACCAAGATGAACCTTGACCTGGGTGTGGTTTAGTTCCTGGACCTGTATAAACTTTAGCAACTAGAGATTTAGTTTTAAAGTCAATAACACCCATTACATCACTTCCTTGAGAAGCTTGCATTAAGTATCTACCGATCTCTTTACCTTCATTTTCAAATCCATCATGTAAAATTTTACCAATATTTGGAATATCACCAACAATTGGGAAACCTTCTTTAGAATAATCTATAATATAAACATGTCCTGCATCTTTAAGTGCAAATGCAAAATATGGTCCGTATGGAGTATCATAAATACCTGCAACTCTTGAAGCACCAATGTTACCTTCTGTATCAATTACACTTGAAGTTGGGTAAACTTTTAATGGTTCTAAAGTCATGGCATCAAATAATACTGCTCCACCTGGTTCATAGTTACCAGCTAATACATATTTACCATCTGGAGAAACTGCAAGTCCTCTTGAAGATGTACCAATTCTACAATCAGCAATTTTTTGTTGACCTTTAGAAGCAAGATCATACATTGTTACAAGACCATCTCTAGAGATAGAGTAAGCATATCTTGGTTGTCTTTTATTTGTAACTGTTACGTGTACTGCGTATCCAGCTGGATGTGTAGAAAGTTTTGTTCCTTTTGTACCATCAATAAATGTTACTTTAGAAGCATCTCTTTCTGTTACAAAACAAATATCAGTAACTTTTTTTACATCAACAGGTTTTGGATATTTTTTCTTAAGATCACTTGCTTTGTTATAAGTTGTCCATTTTTTCTTAACATTTTCAAGTGTAAGAACCATTTTTGGTTTACCTGTAAAGTTTTTAAGATATTTAACCATAGCATCTGCATCTGCTTGAGTAAATTCATAACCAATAGATTCACCTTTTTTCCAAGATGGCATAGCAGTACCAGCTTTACCATTTAAGATAATAGAAGCTAAATCTTGAGAATTTTTCTTTCTTAATTTATTTGGTCTTAAATCAGCTCCAACACCACCTTGGTGAGCTGGTCCATGACATCCTTGACAATCTTTTTCAAATACTGCTGGAGCATCAAAAGCCAATGCACCTGTAGTCATTAAAGTTGTTGCTGTAATAGCACTTAGCATTAATTTATTTAATTTCATTGTTTCTCCTTTTATAAAATAAACCTTAACAATATTATTCCATAAATTTATTAAGGTTAAATTGACCTAAGTCAAAAAAAGGGAAAAGTTTTAAAACTTTTCCCTTTTTTTATATTTTAGAAATTATACTCAATTTTTATTGAGCTTCTCTTTCTAATCTAGCTTTTTCTTGTTTGTATATCCAAAACATTGGAAGTACAATTATAGTATGTAGAAAAAGTGTCAATGTTAAAGGACCTTGATTTAATGTTCCAAAAAAACTTGGAACTACATCTGTAAATTGTTCAATCATTTTTTATTCCTTATTTTTCGTTATTTGGATTTTTACCAATAGAAAGTAAATCTTTCGCAAGGAATGCAAATCCTACTAAAGTTACAACACCCATTACAAGTCTCCATCCAAGACCTTGAACAAACCAAGTTGAATTTTGAGATATAAAGAATGCTTCCCAAGTTGCACCAAGTTGAGCTCTTTCAATAAGAACTTGTCCATATCCAGAGATTGTAAGTGCAACAGTCATACCAAATACACCTAAGTTAATAAGAACTATAGCCATTTTTGAATCAAATGTTGATTTCATTTTAGTAATACCATTTGTACCTTGAACAGCTAAATAGAATATACCTATTAATATAGTTGCATAAGCACCAAAGAATGCTAAGTGACCATGAGCTGAAGTAAATTGTGTACCATGAGTATATATATTTACTTGTGGTAATGTATGGAAAAATCCCCATATACCAGCACCCAAGAAGTTACCAAATGCATTTGTAAAGAACCAAGCTAATGCAGGTCCATTTGATATAGGATTTCTTCCATTACCTTCACCTTTTGCAACACCTGTTTGTTTACCCCAATCGTAAGTAACATGTATAAACATAGCAACAAGTGGTAATGGTTCAAGTGCAGAGAATAATGCTCCAATTTCCCACCAATACTCAGGAGTACCAATCCAGAAATAGTGATGCCCAAGACCTAAAATACCAGATCCAAACAACATAGCAACTTCTATCCATAACCACATCTCAACAACTTGTCTATTTGCACCAATAATTTTAATCAAACCATAAGCAGCAAATACACCAACTAAAACTTCCCAAGTAGCTTCAACCCATAAGTGGATTACCCACCACCACCAGAATTGATCCATTGCAATATTATCTGTAAAGAACATACCACATAAATATAAACCAACTAGTGCAATCATATCAGCCATAAGAACAGTAACAATTCCTGTTCGTTCACCTTTCATAGCAGTTAAGAATACATTTGCAAGGAATACAATTAATACAACTGCAATACCCCAGTCAGCCCATCTTGGAGCTTCAATATATTCTCTACCTTCATTAATTAACCAAATTGTAGATTCTGTAGCAGGTCCTGTTTGAATTACAATATAAACTACAACTACAACTGTAACTGCTGCTGTTAAAATCCAGAAACCTAATTTTGCAAGTTTTACACCAACAACTTCAATTCCTGTTTCATCTGGCAACATCCAATATGCAGCTCCAACCATAGCATACACCATCCATACAACAAGTGCATTGATGTGTACCATTCTAGCTACATTAAAATCAAAGATTTCAAAAAGAAAACTTGGATATAAATATTGTATTGCAGCAATTAAACCCATTAGTAATTGAGCACCAAATAATACCATTGCAACTGTAAAATACCAAGTTGCTAGTTGTTTACCTTCCCATTTTAAACTATTTGCCATGTATCGCTCCTGTTACACCATCTGTTGACATTCTACCAAAGTTTCTAGGGAAACCATTTGTATCAATAGATGACATATGTTTTAAAAATGCTACTATACCTTTAGCTTCTTTAGCTGTAATTCCAAGGTTAGGCATCATTCTTTGATGTGTTGGGTATTGACTTGGATGTTGTAAAAATTCAGCCATAGCTTCCTCTTTAGTATTTTTTCCTGTCATACCTTGATAAGCACCATTTGGACCCCATGCAGGATCTAACCAAGCTTTTGTTAAATCTGGAGCATAATATGCACCATTTCCAAGTAATGTATGACAATTCATACAGTTCTTAGCTTGTGTTCCAAGTTTACCTAAATGCAATAAAGCACCAGCTTCCTCTTCACTATAGTCATCTCTACCAAAGAATTTTTCTTTTCCACCAATTACAGGCACCTCATGACCTCTTTTATCACTCATTTCATAAGTGATCTTATAGTTAATAACAGTAGGTCCTGGAACCCTTTTTGCTACACCATTTTTAAGATCTTCGTCATTTCCCATTTGAATTTGACCCATTGTATCAAATGTAAGCCATATTAAAAGTATTGATGCAAAACCAGTAACCCATGCAGCTGATCTCGCCCAAAACCGATTATCCGTCCATACTGAAACAGTTCTTTTTGACATGTTTCCTCCTTTTTTAGTTTATTGTTCGTATCTTTCTTCTGATCGTACATTTAGATAATAATAAAGATGTGGAAGTAAAAGGTATCCAAACATCGCTACCATTAGTACCTTGATGGTATAAATATCACTACCTAAAGCGTTCATAACATAATACAAACAATATGTCTGTAGGGCCCAAAAAATATATGCAAAAGGCATATATATATTTTTAATAAAACCCATTTTTACTAGCGTATATATCGCTACATAAAATAGTCCAAATAATAAAACAGCAGAAGAAGATAAAAAGATAGGCATAAACTGATCCAACGGGATCTCTGGAAGATTTAAAAAAGGTCCATCTGCTACTATCATTTTTTATCCTTAACTATTTTATATGAGGCTAAAAAGAATTTTATCTGTTTTATAAGTAATTTTTATTGACATTCATCAATTTTTCTAATATTAAAAAGATTTTTTATATAATTTATTCTTAATTTATTTATCTTAAGTCAAGATTTAGTAATATAAAAATTATTTAATAGCTTGTAAAATTTTATCAGTAGATATATATTGAATCATCTGATTTATAAAGCTATTTAATTTATTTCGTTTATATGAAGTGTAGTTGAAAGATTGGTAGTTGTTGTTAAGTTTTGAGAAAAATTTATATCTGATATTATCATTATCAAATACCTTATGTACGAAAGAACCTGCACATTTGAAATCTTCGTAATATAAAGGATATTTGTATGATTTTGCATTATGCATTAAAAATCCATTAATTTTTAGATTAAATATTTCAAAATTACCTTTTTGTAAATTTTTATTTTTCAGAAACATAATTTTATCATTTATCAAACCCAATCCCAATTCACTTGTTGGATTATTTTCTATACCATTTTTATCACAAAGTTTATTCATCATCATCTCATATCCACCACATACACCATATATAAAAGTTGATGTTTGTTGTAATTTTGTAAAAAGTCCATTTTGTTTTAACCATCTAAGATCTTCAATAACACTTTTACTACCAGGTAAAATAATCATATCAAAACTATCTAAAGATATGTTGGCATATATAAATTCTACATTTAGATTATAATCATTAATAAGTGGTTCAAAATCATTAAAATTACTCATTTTTGGATAAGCAATAATTGCTATATTTAATATTGTATTTGTTTTTGTTTGTGTATAGTTTAATAAACTTGCACTATCTTCAAATCCTAAATTTATAGTTTGATATGGTAATACCCCTAAAACAGGGATATTGAATTGTTTTTCTATAATATTTACCCCTTCATCAAATAAACTCATATCCCCTTTAAATTTATTGATTATTACACCTATAACATTTTGTTGTAGTTTTTTTGGTAATAGGTTATATGTTCCCCAAATAGATGCAAAAACTCCACCTAAACTAATATCAGCTACAAGGATTATTTTTGTATTGAAAGTATCAGCTATATATATATTTGAAAGATCTTTGTTCATAAGATTTAGTTCTACAGGAGAACCTGCTCCTTCTGCTACAATTATATCTGCTTGTTTTGTTAACTTTTCAAATGATTTTTTTACGATTGGTTTTAGAGTGTTAATATCTTTATAATACTCTTTTGGAGATACAGTTTTTTTAACTTTTCCATTTATAATTAGTTGTGTTCGTTGTTTTGCTTCAATTTTAAGTAAAATCGGATTTAATAAAGAAGAAGTTTTTATTTGTAAAATTTCAGCTTGAAAAGCTTGAGCAATAGCTAATTCGCTTCCATCATCTGCAACTGTTGAGTTATTTGAAACATTTTGAGCTTTAAATGGAACTACTTTGTATCCATATTGTTGTAAAAGTTTTCCTACAATAAATGTTAAAGTTGATTTACCACTATCACTAGAGGTACCAAATATAGATATATGTTTCATGTGGTAAATAGTATCTAAAAATCATAAGTTAAATCTTAATTGGATATAATTCGCTTTATGAAAATAATAAAAACAATAAATGAATTACAACAATATAGACAAACAATAAGTTCTAGTGTAGGATTTGTTCCTACAATGGGAGCTTTACATGATGGGCATATATCACTTATAAAACATTCTTTGGAACAAAATAACATAACTATAGTATCTATATTTGTTAATCCAACACAATTTTTAGCAAATGAAGATTTGGATAAATATCCGAGAAAAGATCAAGCAGATATAAAAATATGTGAGCTTTTGGGTGTAGATATATTATTTATGCCAGATATAAATACAATATATACAACAGATGAGGTTACTATAAAAGCACCAAAATTAAAAGGGTATATTCTTGAGGGGTATAATCGTGCCGGGCATTTTGATGGAGTTTTACAAATTGTGTTAAAACTGTTTAATTTAACAAAACCAACAAAAGCTTATTTTGGTAAAAAAGATGCACAACAGTTGGCACTTATAAAGCAGATGGTAAAAGATTTTTATATTGATATTGATATTTGTGAATGTGAAATTATCCGTGAAGAATCTGGATTGGCTTTGAGTAGTAGAAATGTGTATTTAACCAAACAACAAAAAAAAGATGCATTAAAAATATCAGCAAGTTTAAAAGTAGCAACTAATATGATTCAAAGTGGTATTTTTGACACAAAGCAGATTATTAAAGAGATGGAAAAAACCATGGATACCATTGATATACAATATATAGCAATATTGTCAAGAGATTTAACCCCTATACAAACTCTTGAGATAAAAAATAGTATTATTTTGGTTGCTGCTAAAATTGCCGATACAAGATTGATTGATAATATTTGGATATAATATGAATAATACTGTTGAATTTATTAGATCAAATAATATTGAAAAATTACCATTTTTTACACAATTAAAATGTAATAAACAAGAAGCATTGGTATTACAATATCTTACACAGCAATATGTTTTAGGGATTTCTAATCTTGTAGTTGTAGATATATTGGCAAATTTTTATGATATAAAAAAATTTGAACATCTTGAACATATAACTTTAATAAAAAATTTACTTGAATTGGGTTGGATAGTACAAACTTCCCTTATAAGTATAAAAGTGAGTGAAATTTCAAGTTTGGAACTTATAAATACAACAATTAGTTTAAGTCCATCTTTTTTGAAATTATTAGAGTCTGGTTCATTGGATTTAGTGTTACCTGAAATCAAAGAATATAGTGACCATCTGGAATATTTGCAAGATCAGTTTTTTAGAATAGATTTAGCTCAAAAATTAAATATTGTCAAAGATAATTTTGATGAAAAATCTCCTAATATTAATAGATTAAAATCAAAATTAACATTACTTGAAAATCGTATTAAAGAGAGAATTGCTACTACAAATGAACCTATTATGTTGGAGATGTTTTTTAAAGAATATAATTTAAATGATAAAGAACAAATGATATTTTTGGCATTGTTAAAAGAGGAATATAGTGGTAGTGATGAGTCTATTAGAGATATGAATTCATTGATAAATCTTATTTCAAGTGATGATTATGAAAAAATCAAACATAGAAGTTTATTGGAAGAAAGTGGAAATTTGATTTCAAATTCATTGATAGATTATGATGAGATGTTAACCCCTTTTGGTGGAATTAATAGAAACTTTTATATACCTGAACAAATTTTATATAAAATTTCACATCCAAGCAAAAAGAAAAAACGGGAACAAAAAATTAAATTGGATATGTTAATTCAAGAGCAAGAGATGTTTGAATTGATAGAACCAAAAAAAAGTTTGGAAGATATAGTATTGCATCCTAAAACAAAAGATGTATTGGAATCTCTTTTAAAACAAGTAGATAAAAAAGTTATCTCATATTTAAAACAATGGGGAATAAAAGATAAAAGAAAAGGGATAGATGCAAAAATTATTTTTTATGGGGTAGCAGGTAGTGGAAAAACTATCACAGCATTGGCTTTGGCAAAAGCATTAAAAAAATCTATTTTAAGTTTTGATTGTAGTAAAATTTTATCTATGTATGTTGGAGAAAGTGAAAAAAATGTTAGAAAAATTTTTGATAATTATAAAGAATTATCTATCAAAACAAAAAGTGAACCTATACTTTTATTAAATGAAGCAGATCAGTTTTTGAGTAATAGAGTAAGTGGTAGTTCAAGTGGTAGTGATAAAATGCACAATCAAATGCAAAATATTTTTTTAGAACAAATAGAAAAATTTGATGGAATATTGATTGCTACTACTAATTTACTTGATAGTATTGATAAAGCTTTTAGCCGAAGGTTTAATTATAAAATAGAATTTGTTAAACCAAATCAAACACAAAGATTGGAATTATGGCAAAAGCTTTTACCTGAAAATTTACCTTTGGAGCAAAATTTTGATATAAATAAATTAGTTAAATATAATCTTACAGGTGGACAAATTGAATTAGTGATTAAAAATACAGCATATAAAGTTGCTACATTGGATAATCCTATATTTACTATTGATGATTTTGTACAACAAATTGAAAAAGAGATTAAAAATAGTTTTGATAAAGAAACTAAAATGGGATTTTTAAATTAAGTTATTCATTTCATAACATAAAAAATATAACTATATTAAAAATAATAAACGATATATTTTGCAATATAAATATCTTTTTGTAACGGATTGCTAGTAATGATATAAAAATGTAATATAATCCAAATACCAAAGGTGTTTGAAATTCTTTTGTAGTTGTAGTTGTATTTAATAATATTTCTAAAATATAATCTAGTAAATTTCCGTAAGATATAATATGTAAAATTAATTCCAAAGGATAAAATAGTGTAAATAAAATTGTAAATATAGGTGAATATAGTTGTAGTGTGGATATTGTTGGAAAAAATAGATGTATTATTGGATTTATTGCTAAATATATCCATATATTAAAAAGGAAAAATTGTATTATTTGATTGATATGTTTAAAATATTGCAAAAATAGAAAAATATAAAATACACCTATGATACTAAACCATAATGATAATGAAAATAGTAGTTTTGGAAAAAATGCTATTAAACTAATTAATACTAATAATAAAGTAGTGTAAGATATAACTTTTATATTTGATCTTAATAAAAATATCCCAAAAATAAACATATAAAAAGAACGGATTAAAGATGGTATAAAACCTAATAAAACAATATATCCAAATAATAATATGATTACTATTTTTAAAATATCAAATTTAATATTTCTGTATGGAAAATATCTATTTGCAATAGGTTTGTATAAAAAATATAATATCCAATAGAAAATAAATGATAAAACACTAAGATGAAATCCACTAATAGCAAGTAGATGTGATATACCATATTTATTACTAAATGTTTTTATATTTTGATTTACAGGGATAGCAAAAAATAGTGCATTGTATATTTGAGTTATATTGGGATTTTTGTGTTGATGTGATACAAATGCTTGAAGTTGTTCTAATAATGTAAAATGATGAGATGTTTTGTATATATTAAAACTAAGCGCATAAAAACCTTTTAGATAATTTATAAAAGTTATTTTATTTGTTATTATAGATATATCTACAATATCATTTGTTTGTAATTTATTTTTATTGGAATATGAGGTATAAAAGGTAAGTTGATTATTTTGTAGTTTTAAAATTTGATATTGTGGTTTGGAATATATATTAATAACTGTTGCATTTGTATTAAAAATTTCATTGGATTTGAAAATATTGTATTGATAATACAAATATGATAAATTGATTATAAAAATAATAAATAAAATAATTGTAAGATAAAACCACTCTTTTTTTGATTTTATTAGAGGGAGTGGTTCTATCATAATTACATTTTACAGATAGATCCCATCAAGCAAACTATCTACAAATTTGTCAGGAGAAAATTCAATAAGATCCTCTTGTTTTTCTCCGATACCTATGTATAAAATTGGTAATTCTAATCTATTTGAGATAGAAAAAAGTGCTCCACCTTTGCTTGTTCCATCAAGTTTTGTTACAATAATACCATCTACACCAACAATATCATTGAAAGCTTTAGCTTGGGCTATTGCAGTGTTACCTTGTGTTCCATCAAGAATTAAAAGTTTTTGATCTGGAGAATCTGGTTTTGCTTTATTACAAACTTTTACAATTTTTTGTAATTCTTTATTTAGATTTGTTTGTGTTTGTAACCTTCCTGCTGTATCTATAATACAATGGTCAATCCCTTTTGCAACAGCAGAATGAATTGTATCAAAAGCAACTGCACTTGGATCGTGTCCTTGTTTTGTTTTAATAATTGGAATATCTAATTTATTTGCCCAAGTTGATAGTTGTTCTATAGCTGCAGCTCTAAATGTATCTCCTGCACCTAATAATACTTGTTTGCCTTCATTTTTATACATATTGGCAAGTTTTGCTATAGTAGTTGTTTTACCTGCTCCATTTACACCAATAATCAGTTGAACAAATGGTTTTTTAATATGTGATAAATCTACATCAGGAGCATGTTCAAACAAAGAAACAAGTCTATGTCGTAACTGTGCTCTTGTAATCATTTTAGGTAAGCCATCCATAGCAAATTCGATTATATCGTATTCCATATCAGATTCAATTAATAATTCTTCAATAACATCAAATTCAATTTTTTCTTTCCGTTTAGGTACTATTGATGTTATATTATCAAGAGTTTTTTCCAAAGCTTTAGAAAAAAAACTTTTTTTTATTTCTTGTTTATCGTTTGGTTCGTTGTTTTGGACTTCTTCTTGTGTTTTGTCTTTTTTGAAAAAGCTAAACATATATTATTTTCCTAAAGCCTGTTTTATATCATTTTCTAAAATCTCTTCATGCACTGCACCTTGATATCTTTGTACAACATATCCATCTGGATTAAACACAAACATCGCAGGTATAGAATCAACACCACCTACAGCAGATGCTAAATTGAAATTTTCAGGTGAGTTTGTTACAGGATATATTATATTATGGTCTTTTATAAAATCATTTAATGCCATATTGTCTTTATTTTGTTCTACAAGTACAGCTATCACTTCCAAAGAGTCTTTGTATTTGTTTTGTAGATTTATTAGATGAGGTATCTCAGCTTTACAAGGTGGACACCATGTAGCAAAAAATACTAATAATACAGCTTTGTTTGGATATTCTTTAAATACCCAACCTTTTTTTGTAACTTCTATAGTGATATTTTTCCCCATAGATGTAGTTAAATGAAATGTTGGTAATTGTTGCTCTTGAGCAGCTTGTTGTTGTGATGTTTCTTGAGGTTGAACGATACTATCACTAATATTGTCATCTTTTTTATTACAACCACTTAATAAGATAATTGTCAATATTGATAAAATTGCAAGTTTTTTAATCTTCATTTTTACTTCCTTTTGGTAAACTATGAATTGGATTTTATCCAAATGAGGCTTAAAGAATGAATAGTATCACTAAGAGTGATTTTAGAAAAGATTGTATTAAAAAGTTAAAATTTTGTAAACAAACAGCAAAATTAAAAAAAGATAAATATATCTCAAATGAGATTTTAAAAATAATTAAATTTGAAAAAGCTACAAATATACTTTTATATCTACCCTTAGATATCGAGGTTGATGTAAGATTATTGATAAAATATTTAAGAAGAAGTAAAAAATATAAAATATTTGTCCCTTTTATGGTAGGCAAGAGTTTAAAAATAGTTCCATACAGATTGCCACTAAAAAAGAAACAATATAATATTTATGAACCAAATAATTCACATTTGAGTTATAAAGTACAAATAGATTTAGCTATTGTACCTGTAATTGGTATAGATAAAAGTGTAAGACGTGTTGGATTTGGAGTTGGATTTTATGATCGCTTTTTTGGATCATTAAACTATAAACCAACTATTGTATTTACACAACTTTGTAGCTGTTATACAAATACAATTTTAACTTTTGAACATGATATAAAAGCAGATTATATAGTTACTGCTAATAATAAAGGTGCAAAATGGAAAATATGACAGGAACAATGATTTTTATAATATTATGTATGTTGTCTTTAGGTGGTATTATAGGTTTTTTAATAGCAAGAAAAATCAATAATGCGAAATTTGACATATATGTAGAACAAGCAAAAGCAAAAGCAAAAGTTATAGAACTAGAAGCAAATAATATCCTAAAAGATGCAAAATCAAATGCAAAGCAACAATTTAACAAAGAATATAAAAATGCTTTGGATAAAATTGAACGAAAAGAAAGAGAGATAAATATACATTTGCAAAAAGAGTTGGATTCTATAAAAGAGGATAAACAAATAGCTTTAAATGAAAAAAATCGTGTAAAATCATTAACAAAAGGGTTGGAAGTTCAACAACAAGAATATGAAGCAAAACTTGATAAAGTGTTACATATACTTGAAAATGTAAGTGGATTAACAAAAGAAGAAGCGAAAGATATTATGATAGAATTAGTTAAAGAAGATTCTCGTAATACAGTAGCATCTATTTTTAGAAAAGAATATAAACAAGCTCAAAAAAGTTCAAAAATTGAGATACAAAATATTTTATCTCATGCAGTTACAAGATATGCAGGGGAATTTGCAGCAGAAAGATTAACAAATAATATCCCTCTTGCTGATGAGGAAACAAAAGGTAAAATCATAGGTAAAGAGGGTAGAAATATCAAAACTCTTGAGATGTGTTTGGGTGTAGATATTATAATTGGTGATATACCAAATACTATTACAGTAAGTAGTTTTAATCTCTACAGAAGAGCGATTGCTACAAAAACTATCGAGGAATTGCTTGAAGATGGTAGGATTCAACCAGCAAGGATAGAAGAGGTATCCGCACGAGTTAAAAAAGAGTTTGATGCAAATATTTTAAAAGAGGGTGAAGATACTATTTTAGAACTTGGTATCAAAAAAATGCACCCTGAACTTTTAAAACTTATTGGTAGATTAAGATACCGAGCAAGTTATGGTCAAAATGCACTTGCTCATACATTAGAAGTAGCAAATTTAGCTGGATTGATAGCTTCACAATTAGGTGGAGATACTATCTTGGCAAGAAGAGCAGGATTATTACACGATATTGGTAAGGCATTGACTCATGAAGTAAAAGGTAGCCATGTGGATATTGGGGCTGATCTTTGTAAAAAACTTGGAGAACCAAAAGAGGTTATCAATGCCATTTATGCTCATCATGGACATGAAGATGCAACAAGTGTAGAAAGTGCTGCTGTTTGTGCTGCTGATGCTCTAAGTGCTGCACGACCAGGAGCTAGAAGAGAAGTGTTACAAAGTTTCCTAAAACGGGTAGAAGATATAGAAACTATAGCTATGGAGCAACGAGGAGTTATTAATGCTTATGCTATAAATGCAGGTAGAGAAATACGAGTAATAGTTAATGCAAAACTTGTAAATGATGATGAAGCTATCCTTTTAGCAACAACAATAGCACAAAATATTGAGGATAAAGTTCAATATCCAGGTGAAATAAAAGTAAATGTGATAAGGGAGTTGCGTGCAAGTGGATACGCAAGATAGAGAAGAATATGAAAAAATTAACAACAAGAATAATAGCAGGAAAATATAAAGGTAAAGCACTTGATTTACCACCACTTGATACTACAAGAAGCAGTAAGGCAATATTAAAAGAATCTTTTTTTAATGTTATTCAATATGATATTGTTGATACTATATTTATAGAAGCATTTGGTGGTAGTGGTAGTGTTGGGCTTGAAGCGTTAAGTAGAGATGCATATCATTCTTATTTTTGTGAAAAAGATAAAAAATCTTTTAAAATATTGCAAAATAATTGTAATAAAGTAGATCCAGCTAATTGTACTACACTTTTAGGAGATACATTTGAGATATTGCCAAATCTTGTTAATCATACATTAGTAAATAGTGAAAAACCACTTGTGATATATATAGATCCTCCGTTTGATTTTAGAGATGGTATGGATAATATATATGATAAATCTTTTGATTTGGTAAAAAATTTTAATAATAACAATATTTTTATGATTGTATTTGAACATAAAAGTGATTTGCAAATGCCTCTTGAATTGGGTAATTATAAACAATACAAAACAAAAAAATTTGGTAATAGTAGTTTGACATATTATAAATAGAGATTGTTTAATATGTTTAAGTTTTATATTTGGGTTTTAGTTGTATTTATTTTAGTTATTTTTGTAGGACCTTTTGTATATACTGTATCCCCTTATGAATTAAATCCAAATGCTATTTTACAACCACCAACATTACAACATTTTTTAGGTACAGATAGGCTAGGGCGAGATCTTTTAGCAAGACTACTTCAAGGTGGACAAACTTCGTTGATTATTGGGTTTTTAAGTGCCACAATTACATCATTAATTGGATTGTTTATAGGGATAAATAGTGGATATTTTAAAGGTAATATAGATAAAACTATAACAATTGTTATTGATCTGTTTTTAACTTTTCCAACATTTTTTTTATTACTTGCACTTGTAAGTTATATAGATGCTTCTATATTTGTATTGATTTTTGTTTTGTCTGTTACAGGATGGATGGGTATGGCAAGATTAATTAGAAGTGAAAGTTTTGCAATATCAAATAAACCATATATAAAAATTTTAAAATTATCTTCAATGTCTAGTTTGAAAATTATTTTTAAATATTATGCACCTCTTTTGGCACCAATTTTTTTGGTATCATTTACGTTTGGAGTTGGTGGTGCTATTTTAGGAGAGTCTTCTTTGAGTTTTTTGGGACTTGGAATTAATCCACCACAAATGAGTTTGGGTACTATTTTAAGTGATGGTAAAAATGTGATAGATATAGCTTGGTGGATTAGCTTTTATGCAGGATTATTTATATTTATAGTTACTTTTTGTTTGGTACAAATTTCAGATTATATACAATATAGGTTTAATACTAAAGATATTCAAAAAATTTGATTAAATATATTCGTTTTTAGTTTCTAATAGTTTTGCAATTCTTTCGTTTTTGAGGCGTTGTTCCTCTTCTCTTTTTTCTCTTAAAATTCTTAATTTTTCTAATGTTTCCATTTTTTCATGATCTATATTTGTTTTTATTTGAACAGCTTTTCTATTATTGTAAACACCTGCTATTGATGCAAATTTTTCTTTTTTATTTATATAAACTTTTGCAGATGAACTTGTGGCATTTTTGTTAAATACTACGACATCATCAACTTTTAGTTTTAATAACTCTTCAATACTAAGATGAGTTTCGGCAATAATAGCTTCAACATGCATTCTTGCACCAGATAATAAGGTATTAAGATCTTGTTTTTTACTCTCTTTTTTGCTACCACTTGATCCTAATAGTTTTGATACTATTTTATTAAGTAGTGGTTCTATGTAAGCTATTGGATAACATAATGATAAATTTCCAACTTCATCATCTATAGTGATTTCTATAACTACAAGCAATACAATTTCATGATTTGAAATTACTTGAATAGCATTTGCATTTGTATCTTTTGATTCAACCTTAAAATTTAATGTTGCTATCTCTTCCCATACATTATACATATTTTTTATAACCAATGTATAAAAATGATCTAATACTTCTTGTTCTATATCTGTTAATTCTTTATCATGATTTGTTGATACATAACTTGGACCGTTACCTAATAGTTCAGCGATTATTTTATGGCTAATACCTGGATTACATTCTAATACCAATCTACCCTCAAGAGGTTTCATAGATAAGGTATTTAAACTCGTAATTGGTGGTACAGATAATATAAATTCACCATAAGTCATTTGCTCTATTGCTTTTACTTTTACATCTACAATTTTTCTCATCATAGAAGATAAATCAGATACAAATGTTCTTACCATTTTTTCATGTAAAGCTTCAAAAGCTTTTTCTTGATCTTTTGTAATTGTATTTGGTTTTTTAAAGTCATAAATAGTATAACTTTTTTCTTTTGGTGCTGTTGATTGGGCAACTTCATCTAAGTTGACATCGCCATCTTCTGCTATATTTAAAAGTGCATCTATCTCGTCTTGACTTAAAAATTCTGCCATTTTAGTTTATTATCTCCAATTTCGCATCTATTGCATTGAGTTTTTTTAACATTTGCAATGTTTTGATAATTTCTCTAATATCAATTTTCATAATTTTCATAGCTCTCATAAGATCTGATACTGTAGGTAAATCAAATGTATGTACTAAAGCGTTGTTTAAATTTATATTTACAGATTTAACTCCAATTTTAACATTATCTCCTATATCAACACCAGGATTTTTTACAGCATCATCAAATTCTGTTTTATTGATATTGCCTAATCTTCTAATTTTAATTGTAAAATCTTTTTGGCTTATAGTTATAGGTTTGATTTGTATATCTGAACCTGCTACAATAATCTCTTTGGCAATATCTATAATAATCTTTTTTTGTAGTTCACTATGCAATTTTATAGATTGAATTTTAGCGATAAAACTTACTATAGAGATATTTTTTGGTTTTTGCACCTCTATAGTTCTTGTATCTATAGCTTGTGCTATAGGTTTTTGAAAATATTGATTAATTTTTTCTTCTATAGTAGCAGCTGTTTTTGCATCATTTTGTAGTAAACTAAGTACAATAGAATTTTCATCTTTAAGAGAAAAATTAATTTCATTTTCTACTGTAGCACCATTATAGATATATCCTGTTGTTTTACTATTTGGATTTGATAATATATTACCTTGCGCTAAAGCATAAACTTTACCATCTACACCTTTTAGTTGAGTTAAAAGTAACTCTCCATTATCTATAGATTTTGCATCACCTATAGATGATACATTTACTTTGATTTTATCCCCTTGTCTTGAAAAAGGTGGTAATACAGCAGTTACCATTACTGTTGCTATATTTTTTGATTTTACAGCAGCTGGTGGAATTTTTACATAAGAATTTCTTAATAGATTTTGTAATGATTGCATTGTAAACTGACTTTTATCGCCTGTTCCTGGCAATCCAACTACCATACCATATCCTATAAGTTGATTTTCCCGTATCCCAACTATATTTGATACATCTTTGATAGTTTGTGAATATGCTTGAATATATAATAAAAAGATTAATATAATTTTTTTCAAATAATATCCTGTTTAAAAGTTTTAATTACAAGATTTTATCTAAAATTTTATAAATATTTGATATAATAAACCATAAGAGATAAAATTAAGGTTAATTTTTTGAATATTTATATCTATGGAAATAAAAATTTTGTTAATAAAATCAATTCTTTGTTTAGAAAAACAGAGGTACACGATTGTATTGAACATATAAAAACATTACATTTACTTGAAACAACTATTAAAGAAAATAGTGATGATATTTTTATAATTGATCAAGATAAAATTATCTATAATGAGTTGTTACATAAATTAAATCCATTAAAACAAAAAGATCTTATAAAAAAAGATTTTTTAGATAAATATGGGATTGAAGATGTATGTTTTAATTCTATGGATGGTTTGGTAAGTTATGTTGTGGATAAGTTTAATCGCTCTAATGTAGAGATTGATAAACAAATTGATGATGAAGATGATGAAAATGAACTTCAAGATGATGAAGATATAGATAAATCAAACGAGGAAGAACAAACACAAATAGAGGAACCAAAAGAGATTTTAACTATTGATGATATTGATGACTTACAGATGCAAGAAGCAGTAGGAATATTGGATAACAACGATACACAAAAGGATTAATATGGCAGATAATATAGATATAGATAATATTCTTGAAGATGATATGATAAATGCTTTAGAGGGGTTGGATAATTTTCAGCCACCTGAACAACAGCCACTTCAGGAGGATGTTGTTCAGAGTGATTTTGTTTTTAATGATGATAATATTGCTCAAGAAGAGTTAGAAAGAGAAACCGTAGAAGAAACTTCCGTGGAAGATTCACAGGTAATATCAATAGATAGCTCAAATATTGGCGAAATAACTCAATTGTTTAAAGAGTTGTTAAATAACAAAACATTAGAGATAACAATAAGGTTAAAAAGTAATTAAAATGGATTTGATGGCAATATCAGAACAAACAGTAAAAGTGATTCTACTTATTGGATTACCATCTTTACTTGTTAGTATGATTATTGGTATTATAATTAGTGTATTTCAAGCGGTAACACAAATTAGTGATGCTTCATTGTCGTTTGTTCCAAAAGTGATTTTTGTATCTATTTTTATTGTTATTTCTTTGCCATGGATTGGGGATAAGATAGAAGGTTTTACTTTGGAATTGTGGGATATGATTAAAGTTTTTGGAGTTTCATAAATGATAGAAAAATTATATAAATTAAAAAAAACTCAACTTAATCAACAATTTATGTTAAAAAAACAGCTTTTGGGTAAAATTTCTGATATAGATAAAATTATCAATAACCTTCAACAAGAGATTGTATCTATGGGGGTAAAAAAATTTGGAGCTATTGGGGATTTTAAAATTTTAGCTATACATAAAGATTCTATGAAATATCAACAGCGTCAAATGGAAAAACAAAGAAAAGAGTTATTAGCTCAAGTTTATAACTATGATAAAGCTATTGTAGAGTATCAAAAAGATGTGGAAAAATATAATTATATTCTTAAAGAAGAATTAAAAACAAGAATGAAAGAGGAACAAAAAAACGAAGAGTTAGTAGCAAATGAATATATCCAATCAAAATATATAGCAAAGATGGTGCAAAATGGTTAAAAATATTATTATATCTATGTTTATAGTTTCGTTAACACTTCATGCTGTTGTTATGGAAGAGGGCGAATTTATTAAACAAAAACAAGAATTAAATAGATTAAAAAAAGAGCTAGATCAATTTTATAAAGTAAAAGAAAATCAATACCAAAAAAATAAAAAAGAGTTAGATTCTATTGATGCAGATATAAAAAAACAGTTGCAAAATATCAAAGATGAAAAAGCAGCCAATAAAAAGGTTTTAGCAGAAATAAAACAAACTATTGTTAGCAAAGCTATGAAGCTATATGGTAAAATGAAGGTAAAATTGGTAAAATCTATTTTACAAAAGAAGATTGACAATGGAGAAATTAATGAGGTATTTGATATTATGATACGGTTAAAAGATAAAAGAGTTATGAAATTACTTAAAATGTTTGATACTGATACATCTACTGAATTAATGGATATGATGAGTAAATATAAAAAAAATAATAAATCAAAAGGAGAAAAATAATGGCAGAAGAAGAAAAAGAAGAGAGTACAAAAAAATCCGGTAATCCTATGATGATAATATTAATAGTGCTTATTGTACTATTACTTGCTGCTGTTGGTGGGATAGGTTATATGTTGTATGCGAAAGGTTTTTTTGATGATAAACCTGCAGATGGACAAGAGCAACAAAAAACAGAGAAAAAAGAAGCAAGTGATGAACAAAAACAATATTATAAAGCAGAAATTAAAGATTTGGTTTTAAATATCACAAATGCAAAAGGTAGAGAAAAACTTATGAAGTTGTCATTCTCTATAAAAAGTACAGAACCTACAATTGAAACAATTATTGCTGATAATAAAGATGAAATTATCGATGTTGTTATTCAACAAATCAGTGCAAGAAGTAGTGAAGAATTATTGACTCAAGCAGGAAAAGAACTTCTAAAAGAGGAGTTGTTAAATGATATTAATGCTATTGTTAATGAAGCAACAGCATCAAATGAAGATATTAAACGAAATAATGTAAAAAAATTATTTTTTACAACATTTGTTATAAAATAGGTATTGATTATGATATTAATTGTAAAAGGTAAAACATATAAACATCTTATTAGAAAAACTATTGCATATTCTGCATTGGTTATAATGTTTGGACTTTATTACAATCATATGAGTAATCAATTTAAAGAACAAAATTTAAAGCTTCAAAAAGAATTGGCTATTAAAACAGCTGCTTTAAAAAAGAAACAAAATATCAGTAAAAAATTGGAACGTATTATATATAAAGAGGCTGAAAAATGTGTAGATTTGTTAGGTCAAGAAAAAATCCAATCTGTAAAAATAGTTAAAAATAAGCTATTAATTGTATGTGATTGGGATACCAATACTGAGCCATTGTATGTTAGGTATGGGGTATTGGCATTAGTAAAAAATACACCAGAAAATGTAAAAATTGCTATTGATTTAAAATTTATTGTAGAGAGTAGATATGAAGTTTAAAGTTATTGTACAGTTATTATCTATATTTGGTGTAATTTTATTTTTTACAGCTTGTGCGCAAGATGAACCAAAAATAAATTTAAAAGAAAAACCTACCAAACAAATTCCGTTGCATATTAAAAAACCAACAAAACATTATAAAGGTACTTTATATTCTCAATCTGGTAGTTCATTATTTGCTGATAAAAAAGATTTGCAAGTTGGGGATATTTTGCAAGTTAATATTAGTGAAACATTAAAAAATGATACAAAAAATTCAAGAGCATTAAGTAAAAAAAATAGTTCTTCTTTGGGTGGTGGAGTTTTTGCACCTGTAAAAGGGGTAACTAACGCTGCAGGAACAACAGCGCGTATTAATAAAATTAACAATGCTTTAGGGATTGGATTTAATAGTACATCTACTAATACATTTAATGGCTCAGCCACAACAAAGGTTGATGAAAAATTTTCTACTATTATATCTGTAGTAATTACTCAAATATTTCAAAATGGAAATTATTTTATAGAGGGTACAAAAGAGTTATTAATAAATGAACAAAAACAAAAAATAGCTATAAGTGGAATTATAAGACCTTATGATATTAGCCCTGATAACACAGTGTTGTCTTCTCAAATAGCAAATTTAAAAATTTTGTATAAAAAAGATGGTGAAGATAAAAATTCTATGAAAAAACCATGGGGTACAAAATTATTAGAAACAATATGGCCATTTTAAACTAATTTTAAGAAATGGTATATTATAATGGTCATATAGTATATCATCAAAGGAGTATTTTATGTTTAACACATTAAATGTGGCACAATCTGGTTTATCTGTTGCAAATACACAGGTTGAAAATGTTATGAATAACATTGCCAATGAAAATACTACCGGATATAAAAAAAGGGTTGTTGGTGTAGATGAAGCAGAATTTTCAGATGCACGAACAACCGGACGGGGTGCTTTTGTTGCAGGTATAGATAGAGTTACCAATATCTATATGTATGATAATCTTATGAAACAACAAAGTAAAGATAGTCAATATAATGAGTTATCTTCAATGTTAAGTGATATAGAAGCAATTTTTTATGAAACAGAAGATAGTGGATTTTCTAATGATCTTGATCGTTATTTTCAATCTATTGAAGACTTAAGATCAAATCCTTATAATGAAATTTATGCAAGTAATGTAAAAAATCAAGGACAAATTGTTGTTGATGATTTAAAAACTTTATATTCAAGTATAGAAGATAGAGAAAAAGTTACAACTAATTTTATCGATGATAATGTTGATGAGATAAATGGAATTCTTAATGATATTGGTTCTGTTAATGAACAAATAGCTAGTTCTTTGACACCATCAAATGATCTTTTAGACAAAAGAGATAATTTGGAATCAAGACTTAGTAAATATATGCCAATTAATGTTGATAGAAGTGATAATTATTCACTTGAGATTGGTGGTGCTGTAGCTGTACGATATAATACTAATATTCATGCTATTGATGTTGTTCATGATAAAATTGCTCAAAAAGATATATATGCTGATAAAGATGATAATAGCACTTTAATCAATAAAACTACATGGGATGGGGATGATACTATCACATATAAATTTGATAAAGATTATTCTATTACTATAAAAAATGGTGATACAGTTAATGGAGAAACAGTAGATAAAGACAATATTGTAAGAGCTTTGGTATATAAAATCAATAATGATCCAACTATATCAAATTATGTAGAAGCACATAATGGACAATATTCTGTAGATGAAGATGGTAATAAAATTGAACAAACTCCTACAGATGAAGATCATTATTTATTAATAGAATCAAAAATACCTGGTATAGATGGTAAATTTGAAAGTAAAATTATAGTAAATGATGATGATACTACAGATGATGATGGTAACCAAATATCAAATATTAGTGAAAAAAATCAATTAAAAAGTCAAGCAGCAACCAATGATATACATCTGGAAATTTTTGGAAAAGAATTAAATGTATCTAGTGGTAAAATGAGAGCTATGTTGGATAATGTGGATACAACTTCAAGTGATAATAAATTTACACAGTATAAAACAATGTTAGATAATTTTGCAAAAGCATTGTCGGATGTATCTCAAGCTTATATAGAAAAACCAGAGGGTGGTTATATTTCTGGAGAACATGCAAGTATATTGAATAAAGATAAAGCAGATATGAAAACTATAGGATTATTTAATGGTGCTACAGTAAAAACATTATCATTTAATGATAGTAAAGTTGGCAATCTAACCCAAGGAGATTTGGATTATTTAGCAACTATTCAATGGAATGAAAATATTAATATAGAAGGGGATAATCATACATCTTTTTCTAAATATTTGCAAAGTATAAAAGTAAGTGTATCAGCAGATAAAGAAAATATTGATTATATGCATGAAACACAAGAAGCTGTTACTCAATCATTACAATCAAATTATGATAAATTAACAAAAGTAAATAAAGATGATGAGATGATAAATCTTGTTAAATTTCAGGCTGCTTATGAAGCAAACGCAAAATTAATAACTATTGTTGATGAGATGTTATCAACAATTTTAAATATAAAACGATAATAGTACAAGGAGGAAATTATGTCTGATTATAGTTTAGTAGGATCATTTAACACAGGGGCATCAGCATCTTTAAATGGTGATTTGATTAATAAGTTAAGAGCTGCCGAAGAGAAAGCTAGAATTGACCCAATTGATAAAAGTTTAAAAACATGGGATAAAGAGTTAGAAACTATTGGTGGTATAGAAGCAAATATTGATAATGTATTAGAAGCTATTAAGCCATTTGATTTATTTAATGCAAATGGTAGTATATTTGATTCTGTTAGTGCTTCTACTACAGGAACATCCGCAACATTTGATGCTGTAGATGTGGCAGGTTTAACTCCAGGTACAACAACAATAAGTATATCTCAATTAGCACAAAGAGATGTATTCCAATCAAAAACTTTTTCAGATCCAGATACAGTGATGGCTGAAGGGCAAGATGATGGGGATAAATTAAGTATCAAAATAGGTAGCGCAGATGCAATAGATTTTGAAACAAAAGGGAAAACTTATAAAGAATTAGCCGAAGAGATTAATGCAAAAGATGGTTTAACTGCATCTGTAGAACAAGTAGGAACAGATGATTATCGTATTGTAATTAAAAGTACAGAATCTGGATCAGATAATGCATTAACAATTACTCAAACAGATTCAGATGGAAATAATTTGGATCCAAATTTAGGATTTGGAGATGATGGAAATCATACTTTAACAGCACAAAATCTAAATGCTAAAATTGATGGGGTTGATTATGATGTAGCTTCAAATACTGTTACAATTCAAGGAAACCTTACAATGACTGCTGTTGAAAAAGGTGATTCAACTATTACTATACAAAAAGATACAAGTGATATTATACCAAAATTACAAGATTTTGTAACAGCTTATAATACTATGGTAGATAGTATTGATAAAGAGTTATATGATGCTGATACAAGTATTAATGATACTTCAAGTTTAAGAAATATTTTATCGCAAATTAAAACTAAATTATATGGTACTTATGGTGATGATGAAAAATCTTTGTTTAATTATGGATTTGATTTGGATAAAGAAGGGCATTTAAGTATTGATTCTACAAAATTAGGGAAAGCAATTACTGATGATAGTGACGGATTAAAAGAATTATTAATAGGTAGTGCTGAACAAAAAGGTTTAGGAACTCAACTTAAAGAATTAATTGACGATATGAATGCTTATGATGGATCAATTAGTTTATATGAAGATCATATGACAGATAGAAAAACAAAATTAGAAACAGAAAGAGAGAAAGCAGTAAAAGATTTAGATACAAAATATGATTTGATGGCATCTCAGTTTTCTGCATATGGTGCTATTATTGCGCAAATGGAAGCATCATTTGGTGGATTGAAAATGACAATAGAGCAATCAACTGCAAAATAATATCTAATCCTATATAGTGATAGTTTAAGTAAAATTATTATAAAATTATCACTAAAGTATAAGTTAACATAACATTGGAGAAAATATGGGAATAGATGTATATAATCAACAAGCTGCAGTATCAGAAGATCCGTATGTATTGATATTAAAATTATATGAAGGATTGTTAAAATATCTATCTTTTGTAAAAGATGCAATTGAAAATGACAATATAGAAGAAAAATTTGAATATATTAATCGTTCTATAGCAATTTTTGATGAATTAAGAAATATTTTGGATTTTGAAGGTGGAGATATAACATACTATTTGGATGGACTTTATTTATACCAAATTGAAACACTATTTACAGCTGGTATAGATAATAATATATCTTCAATTGATCAAGTAAGCAAGGTAGTTAAAGGGCTAATTGAAGCATGGAAAGACGAAACAGGTCTTTAGAAGCTTTTGAGCAACTCAAATATATTAATTCACTTGAAGGTGAATTAAAAGCTAGTTCATTGGAATTATGGTCTAATCAATATCTTGATGATAATTTTACTAATGAACTTGATTTATCTAAAAATCAACTTAACCAATTTTCAGAATTATTTTATCAAAATATCCATTTTTTAAAACAATATAGAGAAAACTTAGGTAAAGAATTAAGTGATTATGAAAATATAAAAAAATTTTTAAAATAAAGGTTTGATATGTATAAAATTATTTCATTTATAGGTTTATTTGTAGTTTTATTTACAGGATGTACAGTAAAAAATAGTTCAAGTATCAATCCATACATTATACAACATCATCAAGTTGATAAAAAGCATATTAAAATAGATTTGGTACAAATCAATGATGAAAGATCTTCTAAAATGGTATCTACAATATATTCTAGTAATAAAATTAAAAAACAATTTCCAATCGATGTTAATCTAATAAAATGGTACCAAGAAGCTTTTACTAGAGAATTAACACAGTTAGATCTTTTAGATAAAAATTCTCCTGTAAAATTAACAGTTAATATAAAACAATTCACAGCAAGATTTGATAAATACTCAGCAAAAAAAGATAATTTAAAAGCGAAATTGAGATTGGAACTTATTTTGAAAAAAGGTGATACAACATCAACTATGCAGATTAATTTAAATCAAACAATGTATAAAGTGATGATTTTAGATGCTCAAGGATTTGAAAATATTCTAAATAGTATTTTATCAACTTCTGTATCCAAAAGTGTCAAAACAGTTTTATTAAAATTATAAGGGAAACAGTATGTTAATGAAATTTATATTTATTTTAGCAGTTATGTTTTGGAGTCTTCAAGCAGATTCTTTATGGGATAGTGCTACTCAAAGTGCTTCTAGTTTATGGGAAAAAACAAAACAAGTTAGTAGCGATACTTTTGATAAAACCAAACAAATTACATCTGATACTTTAGAACAAACCAAACAAATTACATCAAAAACTTGGGATAAAACAAAAGAATATTCTCACAAAGGTAAAAATAGAGTTTTGGAACAAACTTTATCTAACGGTATAAATGCGTTAGTTGATACATCAAAAATCAAAATAGAAAGTTTTGATATAAATGATACAACAGATTGTATTGATGCTGTTATTGCACTTCAAGGTGAATCTCAAAAATTAAAAATCAAGATTAAGAATTTTCAATGGTCTGTGTCAAAAGATGAACAATATATTATTGTACATCATCTTGATATGGATATAAATATAGGATGGATAAGATATTTAATTACCGATATGATTAAAAGAGATGGAGAAAATTTAGTATTACCATATCAAGCATCAACATACTCTTTGTTATATGCAATAAAAGACAATGTTCCTTTTGATAAAGAGCTTCATTTGTATCAAAATTTTGATTTTGTAAATTATCCTTATGATAAAAATTATGTAGATATAAAATATTTTATAGTTAAAAATGGAGAAATATCTGTTAATGTAGTATTAAAAGATAGTGAGCAACCATTTGTTTGTGTGATTAGTGATTATAAATTTAATACAGCAAATAAAAAAACATTAATTGTATTACGAAATTTGAAATTTGAAAAATGTACTAAACCTTGGATACAAAGTATTATTGAAAAACAAGGTAATCAAGTACAATTTGTATATAGTGATAAATTATACGGGTTATTTGTTAAATAGTTTTTTAAATTTGTGAAACCATTACAAAAAGGATATACTACAGGTGTTCATACATCTTGGGCTTTTAAACATAGCTTGGAAGCTTTGTCTTATTGTAATGGATTAGTTGTTGTTAAAACAAATAAAATGGATAATGATGATCTTGATGTTACTAAAGGTTGTCAAATTGTTGTATCTATCTCATTTAATAAATCAGATTTGGTAATAAATCCTATAAATCATAAACCATATATATTAAAATCAAAATATAATAAATTAGAAATTTATGCAGGAATAGGAGTAGGAATAGTTACAAAGTGTGGTTTAAAAGCCCCTCAAAATTATCCTGCAATCAATCCTATTCCATTGCAAAGTTTAGAAGATATGTTTCAGGTATATACTAGAGTAGTTTCTAAAACAATATATTGTACTATTGGAATTACCAATGGTGAATTAATTGCAAAACAAACTGCAAATAAAAAAGTTGGTATTGTAGGTGGATTATCAATCTTAGGTACGACAGGATGGGTAAAACCTATTAGCGCAACAGCTTATATACATAGTATTCAAGCAGAGATTAACTTTATAGCTACTAACTGTATATTTCCAATAGTATTGACTATTGGAAATAATTCATATAAATATGGAGTTAAAAAGTATTCTAAAGAAAATATTGTGCAAATTGGTAATTTTGTATATGATAGTTTACAATTATGCAATAAATCTAATATTAAAAATATAGTATTGATTTGTGGAATTGGTAAATTAGTAAAAATTGCACAAAAATTTAAAAATACACATAATCGTTTTGGTAGTATAGATTTTGTACAATTAAAACAAGATATACAAGATAAATTACATTATGATATTGATATAGATACAACATATACAGTTAAAGGTATTTTAAATGAATTAACAACGGTTGGATTAGATAATGAATTTATTGATATCATTAAATCTCAGGCTATATTGGTATGTAAGGAATGGTTTAGTGAAGCTACATATAGTGTATGGGTTGAAATATAAATAATATTGGAAATAGTATGAAAAAATTAACACCTGAAGAATTAAAAAAAATAAAAAATCTTGATACTTCTTATGAGAATTTATATTATATAGGTAATATTAATTTATTGTATAAAAAGAAAATTGCTATTGTAGGAAGTCGTCATCCTAATAGTTATGCAAAACAATATATAGCAAAAATTTCAGAAAAATTATCACAAAATAATATTTGTATTGTAAGTGGTGGTGCAATGGGTATAGATGCAATTGCACATAAAAGTGCAGGAGTGGCAAATACTATTATGGTAGCTGGAACAGGAGTTGATAAACGGTATCCAAAAATTAATGAAAAATTAATTCAAGATATAGAAACTCAAGGCTTGGTTATTAGTCAGTTTGAACCAAATACACCATCATATCCAAGAAATTTTGCTATAAGAAATAGATTAATTGTAAATTTAGCAGATGTGTTAATAGTAGGCTATGCAGATTTAAAAAGTGGAACTATGCGAAGTGTAGAATATGCATTAAAAATGTCTAAACCGATTTATGTTTTACCACATCGTATAGAACAAAGTGATGGTACTAATAAACTTTTAGAGCAAGGTAAAGCAAAAGCTATTTATGATATAGATAAGTTTGTATCTTTGTTTGGAAATGTTAAATCAAATAATATTCAAGATGAATTTTTAGAATATTGTAAAACAAATCCTACTTATGATGAGGCTGTAATAAAATATGCTTCTAAAGTATTTGAATATGAACTCATGGGAAAAATAGAAGTAAAAGATGGTTTAATTTATAGTTAGAATATTGTTTGATTTTAGAATAGGTATTATGATTTATGTTCAATAGTTAATTTATCCAATGGGATAATTTTGCAAGTTGGATTTGTAGAAAGTTTTAAAGTTGCGATAGTACCTTGAATATTATCTGTTCTATTTTTGATACTTATTTCTGCACCAATTGCATCAGCAGCACTCTTTGCTAAAAATAATCCTAATCCTGCACCTTGAGCTTTCCCTACACGTTTAAAAGGTGCAAATAAATCAATATTTTCGTCTATACCAATACCTTCATCAAGCACTTCTATACATATAGACTGTTCTTTTTGGTGTAAAATAATTGTGATTGTTTTACCATTAGGTGTAAATTTTATAGCATTTTGTATAAAATTTTGTAAAATTTGATTTAATAATGTTTTTTGTATAATCGTAACAAATCGTTCAATACTACATTGAAATACAATATTAATATGTTTCTCATCTGCTAAAAGGTGATAATCATTTAGTTTATTTTCCATAAATTCCACAATATCAAGTTCAATAGGTTGTTCAAATTGTGCACCTTCTTGTCGTCCAATATCTAAAATAGAACTAACCATATTATTCATACCATTTATCTCATCAATAAATAATCTTAATGTTTCTTCATATTTTTCTACACTTCTTGGTTTCATCAATACAACTTCACTTTTTAGTTTAATAACAGCAAGTGGTGTTTTTAGCTCGTGAGCAGCACCTATAAATAACTCTTTTTGGTATTTAATATATGTTTGAATTTTTTTAGTTAAGTTGTTTATGGAATTTGCCAAAGGGATAAATTCTATAGGGAGTGTTTTTGTATCTATTTTTGTTAATGAGTTTTCATTCATATTTGATAATTTATTGGTAATATTTATAATAGGGAATAGAAGTGTTTTTGATACAGCTAATGCATATAAAATAACCATAACTAATCCAGCAATACCTAAAATAAGGACATTAGAAAAAATTTTTTTAAGCATAATATCTGTGCTATTTATATTTTTTACAATTTTAATAAAAGTATTATTAGATAAATCAAAAGGGTATAACAATTCTATATAATGGTTGTTGTTTTTATAAAATTGTCTAAAAGTAATATCCTGAGGATGTGGAAGTCTAACAAGATCAACATATAAATCTTTTTCTATAATAAGTTTTAATTGATCTTTTGATGTTAGTGAATTTAAACTAACTTTATATATAAGTTGAGCTTTTTTTATTAAATTTTCTGTTATCTCTTCATATACTGTGGTTTTTGTAAAACCATAAAACATAAAAGAGATAACAACAGTAAAAATAGATGTAGCTATAATAAGTCTTTTGGAAAATTCCTTATAAATGCTAGATCTAGTCATAGGTTTTATTCGTCTTCTAACTCATCTTTTGGTGGATAACAAAATCTATAACCTCTTCTTCTGATTGTTTCAATAGTTGAAATATTTAGAGGTTTATCCATTTTTTGTCTTATTTGATTAATCGCAACTTCAATTACATTTGGTGTAACAAGTTCAGGTTCTTCCCAAATTGCATCTAGTAATTGCTCTTTTGATACTATTTGATCTCTATGTCTAGCTAGGTGTGTAAGAACTTCAAAAGGTTTACCTTTTAGTTCTATTTCAACTCCATTGTACATAATTTTTTCTTCATCTGGATTAATTGCAAGTGAATCTATAGTGATGATACTTGTTCCTCCAAATCTCAATCTACATTCAATTCTTGCAAGTAAAACATCAAAATCAAATGGTTTTTTAATATAATCATCTGCACCAATTTTTAATGCTTTGATTTCACTTTCTTTATCATCTCTTGCACTTACTACTACTACAGATGTTCTTGAACTTCTGTTTTTTACAATTTTTGTTAATTCTAGTCCATCACCATCAGGCAACATCCAATCAGTTAATACTAAATCATAATTTCTTATATCTATGAAGTATTCTGCATCTTTAAAATTTTCTGCAACATCAACTTGATAACCAAAATCTTGTAAACCTTCTTGAAGAGTTCTGTTTAGTGTACTTTCATCTTCTACTATTAATATTCTCATATTTTATAATCCTTTATAATTATACATTTGCATAAATGTAATTTAAAAATGGGATTGTAGCATAAAAAAAGTTTTTTTTAAAGAGTTTTTAAGTTAAATTTTAAAATTTCTTTAAGTATTGAGAAATCAATTTTAAAATTTAAGCTAAGTTTAACCACCGCCAACAAATTGTAGTAACTCTATTTTATCATTGTTATTTGGAATAAATTGTTGCCAATTTTGTTTTTTGACTATTTCCATATTGACAGCAGCAGCCATAACTTTATCTTTGATATTTAGTTGTTCTATTATAGCATCTAGGCTTATATTATCTGGAAATTCTTTAGTCTCGCCATTTATTATTAATATCATAACTATTTTATATATGCTTTTATTATTTTTTGTTCAACTACAGGACGATCTAATGTTCCTGTTTTAACATTTTCTAATTTTTTTACAACTTGATAACTTTTTTTATCTTTTACATAACCAAAAATTGTATGTCTTCCATTTAACCATGGTGTTTCAACTGTTGTGATAAAAAATTGACTACCATTTGTATTTGGTCCCGAATTTGCCATAGCCAAAATACCTGGTCTGTTAAATTGTGCTTTTGGTGTAAATTCATCTTTGAATGGTTTATTCCAAATAGATTTTCCACCCATACCTGTACCTGTTGGATCCCCACCTTGAATCATAAAATTTTTAATAATTCTATGAAAAACAATCCCATTATAGTAACCTTTTTGAATTAGTTTTGTAAAATTTTCAACAGCTTTTGGTGCTAAATCTTCTCTTAGTTCTAATTGAATATTACCTTGAGTAGTTTCTAGTACAGCGATCTTATGTCCAAACATAAGTGTTGATAAAGTTAAAATTGTAAATATAGTTCTATACATAATATTCCTTTGTTATATTTAACGATATAATACCAAATCTAGCTTTAAAAGGATATATTATAAAAAATATACAAAAACTTATAAAAGGTAATAAAAGATTTAGAAAAGTAGAATTTTCAAAATATAAAGAGGATTTTAAAATACTTGTTGAAAAAGGGCAAAAGCCAACTATATTATTTATAGGGTGTAGTGATAGTAGAGTTGTACCAGATCTTATAGTAGATAGTAAACCAGGGGATATGTTTATTTTGAGAAATATAGGAAATTTTGTTCCACCTTTTAAAGATGATCATGATTATCATGGAGTTACAGCTGTTATTGAATATGCAGTATTGGTGTTGAAAGTTAAAGATATTATTGTGTGTGGACATTCTCATTGTGGAGCTTGTGCATCATTATATCATGATATTTCAAGCAAAAATTTAGTGCATGTAAAAAAATGGTTAGAATTAGGACAAAAGGCAAAAGAATATGCATTAAATGAATTAAGTAATAAAAACAGAACAAACAATGATGATTTATTACGAATTACTGAAAAAATTTCTGTTGTACATCAATTACAAAATTTAGCAACATATCCTCAAATTATTAAACGTGTTAAAAAAGGTAAATTAAATATACATGGATGGTTTTATAATATAGAAGATGGATCAATTCAAGTTTATGATCCAAAAATAAAAGAGTATAAAAAATTACAATAAATTATTTATTTTTGTCTAAAATTTTTATAAATTTTTTTATATCTTTTGATGTAGGAAAACTTGCACTTGGTAAATATATTGTTCCTAAGGTATGATATATAACAAGTGCATCATCTAGCTGTACATATTTTATTATATTTTTATATTCAATTTGTAACTTATCTTCAGAATATATCCCATCATTTTGAATAGTTAATGAAATAGTTTTATCTGCTAAAGGTGATTTTTCAAATGTTTTTAAAATAAAATATTTTCTTATAGGCCATCTTAATCCATACCAATAAGTTAATCCAATAGTTGCAAGCACTAAAAAACCATATGCATTATGTTTTAATGCCCCTACAACCCCAAATTGTAACATCCCTATAAATAATAGACCTATATATTTTTTGTTGGAATGTTGTAGTTCATACTTATATATATCTTGTGCAGATTTTAATGCTAAATCTTTATCCCAAGTATATTTTATCTCTATTTTTTCCATATTTTATTGTACCTTATATATGATCTTCACATTCTGTTATAATAAGATCTTCTTTTTTTACAACACCTTCTTCTTCTAATTTATCCAATAATTGTAATGTTTCATCATATATTTTTTCAAATTTTGCATTATTGATTTGATATTTTTTTTGTTCTTTTTTCCCATACCAATACGCAATAGCAATACTTGTAGCAAATAAACTATAAATGAGAGTTTGCCATTCTTTTAAATCAAGTAAAACTATAAAATATTGTACCGAAAATAATACAAAAAATTCAATAGAAAAAATAATAACTAAAGTTGAACTTTGTTCAAAATCTAAAGTATATTTTTCTATTTCTCTTAAAGTGTCTAAATTGTTATTTATTTTCTTAACATCATCTTTGTATTTTTCATCTATATTTGAAATATCTATATTTTTTAAATGAATATTTCCTATATTGTATTCTACATTTATTTGTTTGTAGTCCTCTAATATTTGTGGATATTCATCCATAATATTAAGAATTTCTTCAACTGTTGGTTTATTTTTTCCAAGCAATCGTTGAACATCTTGTAAAACTAAATCATATAATCCAATATCTTTTATCTCTGTGGCAACTCTTTGTAAATATATCACCTTTGTATCCTTTTAAAAAAACTAAAAAAGCTTAAAATAAAAAACCTAAATTTTTTATTTTAAGCTCTAATATATTGTATTACATAGTGGGAAAAATCCCACTATGATAATATTATTTTTCTTCTACTTTATGATCTTCTGCCACTGTTTCAGGCTCAATACCATAAGAAGCTGTTGGATCTTCAGCTGGTAAGAATATACCAATAAGACCTTTAATACCTACAGACATAACAATATTAAATAAGAATACTGCCCATGCTACAAGTACCATAGTACCACAAATAGCAGCCAATATCATAAGAGTATTGAATTCACCATCTACATAAAGGTGTCTTCTTAACATACCATTAAGACCTGCCATACCACCAAATGCACCCATACCGATACCACCAATTAGGTATAACCAATAGTGAACATTTGATAATTTTGTACTCCAGATTTTTGTATTGTTTGTAACAATTGGCCATAATACATAAACAGCACTATAAAGTGTCATATAAAGACCAACGATAAGTGCAATATGAACGTGTGCCATAATAATCCATTGAGTATTATGTAAAATTCTGTTCATACCCATATCAGCTTGAATAATAGCTGCAGGTACTGCTAGACCAAATCCTGCTAAACCACCAAGTAAATATTTAAGTGGCATAGTCATTTTAAGAGGTCTTGCTTTCCATAATGTTACAAGTGTAATAAATAGTGCTAACCCTTGAGTTAATAACTCAAATGCTGTTACCATTTCACCTGAAATCAATTTCATCATTTCTGGTTGCCCTTGGTCAGCCAATAAGTGGTGCGACCAAACCATCCATGAAACAAGAAGTTCAAGCATAAGTGCAGCTCTAGCAACATTTTCCATAAATAATTTTTGACCTGTAATTAATGTAGCAAGTAAATACCAAGAACCAGCAACATAAATAAGAACAAGTCCATCTGCAACAAGGTCAAGTCCCCACCAGAAGTAGTTTTTATATAATAATGCATCAATTGCTGTTACATCAAGAGGTGCTCCAGATGCATCAAAAATTAAATAAACAAGAACTAAAACACCAGCACTAAGAATAACAATTGCATCTAAGAATGTATCAACTGTCCCTCTAAAGATTGCAACTACAGGCAATGCTAAAGCAGGTTCTTTTGTATAAGGTTGTCTTCCTGTCATTTTGTACCAAAGGTTTAACATACCATCAATACCAAAACCAGAAATTAAAAGTTCTTTTGTAGTTTTGTTTGCATGAACTCCAACTCTTTGAAAAATAGTTGCATAAATATTATAGATAAACCCTAAAGTTCCTAACATAATAAGTGCAACACCAACGATAAATACAATACCACCTAATACGCTGAATTGTTTTGTATCTGCTGGAAGTGGCCAATATAATGTATATAATGGAGCATATTGCCAAACAAATGCTGCAATCCAAGCAAGAGCAGTACCGATAGTGATTAGTAACCAAACTGCATTAGCAAGTTTTATACTATAAAGTGGTTTTTTAGTTAAAAATGGAACTAAAAACATAAATGCAGCAAAAACCAATTGATAAGTTGAACCAAAGATACCAACTATTGGGTGTACTGTCATAATTGAAAAGTAATGTGCAGGATGACTGAACATTTCAGGAAGAGGATTAGAAGGTCCTGTTTGAACCAATCTCATAATCATACCTTCAATAGCAACCAATCCATAAAACAAGAAACTCATAACAACCGCTCTTAAAGTTACCTTTTGAAGCGCATTTAAACTTTTGTGGTCAAAATTTGTACCATTCATAAGAGTACTCATTTATTACCTCCTTTACATCCTACAACTTCTACTAAATTTGGTACAAACATTAAATCTTTTTTACCATCTTCAGTATATTGTTCTGGACCAGAATACTCTGTAGATGTTGCATTAAATACACCGTTATGGTTAAATGTCCACAGCATATCATTTGAATCTAAAATTCCGTTTGCATCAGTCCCTGGGTTAACTTGCATTTGTGTTACAAGTGTACCATCTTGTCTAAATAGACCAAATCCATAAACTAAATCATGACTTTTTACATTAAATTCAATAGTTTGACCACATTGAACTGTGATTTTTTTAGGAAGACCTATCCATTTATGATCCTCTATTTCAAATTCATATTTTGCATCAGGTGTGATACTATGTCTTGAAATATCTTGAGATACCCAAGGGATCGCGTTATAAGTAAATATATGGTGTCCAACACCACCAGCAACTAAGAATGCCATATACCAATAAAATGGTATTCGCACAACAGACTTTGCATTTTCTCTAGTTAGATTATATCCAAACCATGCAACAACTGATAAAATAATCGCTGCATAGATGCTATAAGCCATCCAGTGAAAAGAAAGTAACTCGATTGAGTTTGAAAATGTCATCTTTTCTCCTTTTTGTTTAAAGCGTAATAATAACATAATTTTACCCATTTGTCTAGGGTAATTAATGTAGAATTATACTACTAATAATTAAAACTTATATTAAATAAAAATTTAAATATAATCTATTTTTATTTATTAGTTTGCGTGCTAATAGATAAAATCATCCCTATAGCAAGGCTTAAAGCTAAGATTGAACTTCCACCATAACTCAAAAAAGGAACAGCAATACCTTTGATAGGAATAATCCCAGAAATACCGTAAGAATTTATCAAAAAAGATATACTAATCATAATTGCAACACCCAAACTAAAGAAATGAAAACGGCGTTCTTGAACTCTTCTACTAATACGAAAAATCCTAAATATAACTAAAAATAATAATAAAATAATAAATAACAAACCAATTAAGCCTAATTCTTCAGTTATACCAGCAAGTACAAAATCGGTATGAACTTCACTTAAAAATCCCAATTTTAAATCTCCATTAGATAATCCAACTCCAAACCATCCTCCATGATGAATTGCATTAAGAGAATTAGATACTTGATAAGGTTCTGGAAAATCTTTTACCCTTAAGGCTTGTTGTAAAAATTGAGGAAGAAAACTCAATACACTATCTTGAATACTACTCCACCAACTTTGAAATCTGTTTATTCTATGTGGTGCCGATAATATCAGTGTAATAACAGTTACAAATACCACAGCTATAATTGATAAAAAGACTTTTACGCTTCTATTTGTAAATATAAGCATAACAAATAAAATTGTTGCCAATACAACAACTTGCCCTAAATCTTTTTGTAAAACAGCTATTAATACTACAACAATAGCAAATACAACACCATAGGGAGCTAATAATTTTAATTCTTCTTTAAAAGTAATTTTTTTTAGATCATTGAATTTTTTATAAAATGAAGCACTTAAAAAATATATAAATCCTATTTTAAAAAATTCAACAGGAGCCAATGAAAAACCAGGAAGTCTTATCCATCTATTTGCACCACCTGATGCTGTTACTAAAGATGATGGAAGAAAATTCATAGCCACCATTAAAAATAAAAAAGTTCCAAACAACCACCAACCCAATCGGAATTTAAAAAATAGTATTTTGGGATCAATATGTCCTAATGTCCACATAATTAGTATTGATAATATTCCAACTACAAGTTGTCTGATAAAAAAATGAAATTGATTGTATTGGAAATAATTTACAGTATATATTGATAATGAATATGAAAAAATGATACCTATAATAATAAGTATGGTCACTACAGTAAAGAGAAAATAATCAGGTCTTGAAGTAGCTAGTATAGGTTTAATCTTTTTTTGGATAAAATTCATTTTGTATTATACTAAAAAAATACTGAGGATATTTTAAGTGGATCTACAAAAACACAAAGATGACATGGGCCGTATTAAAAAAATTGTTATTATTTTATCCTTAATATTTTTTGCATTTGGTATTTTGGTCTATTCTATTTCACATACTATAAAAAAACCCAGAAGAATACCAACTTTATATATAACTAAAAAAGATTTGGCAGTAAGAGGCAATATTGTAAGTAGTGATAATTTTAAAATTGCTACATCAAAAAAAATATATACAGCAAGTATTGATACAAGATGTTTAGATAAAAACAAATTAGGATTATTTGTAAAATTATTTTCTATTTATAGTAATATAGAATCACAAATATTAAAACAAAAAATTCTTAAATCTTATAAAAAACCAGGTTTTTTAATTTTATCCAGAAATATATCATCAAGAGATGCAAAAAATTTAAAATTATTAAAATACAAATTACAAAGATTGGGAGTATTTAAAGCTATTAAAATTAATGGTTCAAGAGTAGTGTATGGTTTAAGTTTGTATGAAACAGGAGAAAGCAGACTTTATCCTTATAAAGATACTTTAACACCTGTCATTGGTTATATAAAAGAACGAAACAATAAAAAAGGTAAATTAAAAATTACAGGTATAAAAGGGTTAGAAAAAAAATATGATAGTTATCTTAATGATACCAAAGATGGTGTTTTAGCAGGAGAAAGAGATATATTGTCATATATTATTTTTAATAAAAAATCTATTATTAAAAATAGAAAAGATGGTCCAACTTTAAAATTGTATATACCACTTAAATTGCAAAAAAATATTGAAATGATGTTGGATAAATATAAAGAAAAACTTGAAGCCAAAGAGATTATAGTATCTGTATTAGATAGTAAAACAGGTAAAATTTTGTCTTTAGCTAGTTCTAATAGATTCAATCCAAAACATATTTTAAAAAAAGATTATGCAAGTTTAAATGTACATGCTATTGAACAAAGTTTTGAACCCGGTTCTGTTGTCAAACCTATATCTATCTCTTTAGTATTAGATAAGCATCGTGCTACTTTAGATGAGTTGTTTTTTGCATTTAATAAAAGTAAAAAAAACAGTAAAGGGGAATATAAAAGAGGGATAAAAAAAGTAGGAAGATGGCATATTCGTGATGATCATCAGTTTAAAAAACATTATCTTACTATAGAAGATATTGTAGTATATTCTAGTAATATTGGTACACTTCAATTAGCACAACGATTAAAAGGAAAAGAATTAATTCAAGGGTATAAAAGTTTTGGTTTAACTCAAAAAACAGGGATAGATTTACCTTATGAAAAAGTTGGGAAATTACCTAGTATTTATCAGTTAAGTGCAGGTGAACAGCAAGGAAAAGAAAATGTTTTTAAAGCAACTATATCTTATGGTCAAGGTATGAGAGCAACTTTTATACAAATTTTAAAAGCTTACAGTGTTTTTAACAATGATGGTAAGATGGTTACTCCTATGTTAGCCCAAAGAGATATTGTAAATCAACCTGTTCAAGTTATATCAAAATCAACTGCAAATATTATGAAAAAGTTATTAATAAAAGTTGTCCAAAAAGGTACAGGAAAAAGAGCTTTATATGATGGATTACAAATAGGTGGTAAAACAGGTACAGCAAATTTAGCAAGAGGTGGAAGTTATAAAAAAAGATATATTAGTTCTTTTTTTGGATTTGCCAATGATACAAAATCAAGATATACTATTGGAGTAACAGTTATAGAACCTGTTGCTACAGGTAAACATTGGTATTATTATTATGCTTCAAATTCAGCTGTGCCTGTTTTTAGAGAGATAGTAAATATTTTGGTAAAATTAAACTATCTTGAACCAAATATTGGTATAATTTCAAAAACTAATACAAAAGGATAAATATGTTTGGAAGAACATCACAATTAAAACAATATGATTATACTCAAGAGGAATTAAACAAATTCCAATATGCAAAAATCACTACAAATAAAGGTGTAATTATGATAAAACTTACACCTGAAAATACACCAAATACAGTTGCAAATTTTGCTACATTGGCAAATGATGGATTTTATGATGGATTGAGTTTTCATAGAGTAATTGAAGGATTTATGGCTCAAGGTGGTTGTCCAGATGGTACAGGTATGGGTGGACCAGATTGGGCAATCGCTTGTGAAACACAAGGGGAAGGTCAAGTACACAAAAGAGGTAGTTTGTCTATGGCTCATGCAGGACCAAATACAGGTGGAAGTCAGTTTTTTATCTGTTTTGTACCTTGTCCACATTTAGATGGAGTACATACAGTATTTGGAAATATTGAAGTTACAGATAAAGAAAGTTTTAAAGTATTGGATCAAATTGAACAATCTGATATTATGGAAAAAATTGAAATTTTAGAAACTATTTAATAATATTCCCAATATTTTATTGGGAATATTTAAGAGAAGATTATGATATATTATCAAATTCTCTTGCAAAACCTTCAAGATCTTTCTTCTTAAGATCACCGTGATAAACTATATCTTCTACTTTCATATCTTCATCGAGTAACATTTTTGGTACTAGATCTGCATTATCTAGTTTTTCCATATGAGCATCAAGTTCATCTTCACTATAAGCCATCTGCATATCAGCAGTTATCACATGAGGAATTGCTTCAATAACTCTCATCTTTTTTAGTTCTTCAGATACACCTTCACCTTCTATTGTAATAATAATTCGCCCTTTTTCATCATGCATATGATAATCACATGCATCACATGCTTTCAAACTTTTTACAACTTCATCTAAATATTTAGGTACAGTTTGTACTACTACACTTGATATATTCATTTTCTTCCTTTTATTTTAATTTATAATAATTTAATTTTTTTGAGTCGGTTCCGACCACTATTTCATTTTCATTTATAAATAATATTGATGTTAAGGTCATCGTATTATTTGTAAGTTTGTATAGTTTGCTTTTCATCCATGTGTCAAATACAGTTACATTATTGTTCTCATCACTTGAATATGCACCATATCTACCACTTGGACTAAGACCAGCAGCATAGATCAAAAACCAATTAGGTTCTTCTCTTAAGAAATAATCACTGTTTTCTTTTATATCATATACAACACATCTACCATCTTGACCAGCAGTTATAATTTTGTTATTTTTTATATCTACTTTAAATACTTTGTCGAGATTTTTTCCAGCTAATATTTTAATAACTTTTCCAGCTTTAAGATCTACAATTTTTAAATCTCCACTTTCATCAGCAACAATTGCTAAAGTGTGATCTTCATTTAATGCAACATCAGCAAATGTAGAATTAAAATCAGCATCAGGTGCTTTAACATCAATTCTAAAAATATTCTTTTTTGCTTTGATATCATATAAAATCATCTCATTACCAAGTAAACAAAATAAAATATGATTATCATCTACAAAAAGAGCTTTTGAGATATATAATTTATCTTCACTGCTAATAAGTTTTGTAAGTTTATTATTTTCCCATAAATATAACTCTCTAAAACCACTTGTATGTTGCACTGTAAATATCATTTTGTTATGATATACATCTACATTGTATATTTTTGCATCAATTGTATCTCCCATAAAATCTTTTATTTGAGGTACTTTGATTTTTTTGATTAATTTTTTTGTTTTAAGATCAAAAATATCCACACTACTAGCTTGAGTAGCTACATAAAGTTTGCCATTGTTTGTAACAAGATCAGTTACACCTCCACTTGCTTGGAATATAAATGTTGGTTTTACAGTTTGTATTGCAAATAAGTTTACAATAACTGCTAATATTATAAATAATTTATTCATTTGGGTTAAATCCTCCATTCATAGTTGGATTTTCTTGCATTCCATTGTTTAATTGGTCAATTTCCTCTTTGTACTCTTCTTGAAGTTTTGCCATAGCATCTTCAAGTTCTTGATAATTTTGTGGTGTTAACAATTGACTTCTTGTCCATACAACCTCAATATCATTACCATATTCTCCACCTAATTCTTCAATTTTTTCTTTATATACATTAAGATCTTTGCATACGACTGTTTTGTCTTCTAATGTATCTGTAAGTTTAATATACCATCCACCTACTTTATCTGCTTCTACATGAGATATAAATTTAACTGCCATTATTATAATCCTTTTTAAATAATTTGAAATTTTATTGCATCTGTTGGGCAAACATTTATACAAAATCCACATGCTGTACAACTTTCATTGTTAATCATGGGTTGAAACATCCCATTAAAATTAATAGCATTGTCCAAACAAGGATCTTTACAACTAAAACACATAGTATTATTCCAACTCATACATTTTATTGTGTCTATGCTAAATTTAACATTAATATTCTTTTTATGTTTTAATTTTAATACTTTTTCATCACATGCTTTTGCACATTCATCACAATATGTACATCCACCAAGTTTAAAATCTATCTTTGGAGTTCCATCTTTTTGAATTACTATAATATTTTCTTCACAAACAGTTTTACAACTTTTATCTGAACAAGTTATACAACTCTTTAGGAATTTTGATTCATTTTTAAAATATGGAGGTCTTACAATTTTTTCTTTAAATGGTTTTGTGATACTTGTAAATAATTCTCTTCTATCCATTTTATTCCAATCATAAAAAAAGAAGAGAGGTAATTCTCTCTTCTTTAATAAACGATATATTACTATTTTGTAGTATCAATATCTCTCATAAATTCTGTATCATCCCATGAAGATTTGAATGCACCATCTTTGGCAGCATATTCAGGTTTGAATTTGTTTTCTACAAGCAATTTAACATTTGCTTGTGGAGCATGACATTGAGAACAGTTAAATCTACCTGGATATAGGTGATTTAATTTTTTGATATTTACATGTGCTAATTTTTCACTAGAAGTATTTGCATGAGCTATAGCATATGAGCTATTTGATCTAAAACTTGTGAAGTGAGATACAGGTACACTTGGTATTGTTTTATCATAAGGTGCAGAATCAACATGACAAGTTATACACTGATTATTATCTTTTGTAATAGGAAGCATTCCTGTTACATCATGTGGAATCATAGGTGGTGCATCTTGAAATGCTCTTTTGATTTTTTTTGATTTTCCAGGTGCAGGTTTTGTATAATCTGTACCGTAACCTTTAGTATTAGCATCTTCAACATATAAATTTGTTTTTCTAAGTCCTAGCGAATTTTCACTAACAGTCTTGGCACTATTTGCACACCCAACTGCGAATATTGCAGTTGCTGCTATAATACCAATACTTAATTTATTTATTAATTTCATTTTGTTTTTTCTCCTTTGCGAGTTTTCTAATAGAGAAGTGTAAAGCATCATCATCACATACTTCAACACATCTACCACAGTTTGTACAAGCCCCATCCAAAACTTGTTCAGATGATTTGTTTATCATAAAAAGTACCTGATTTTCAGGACAAACCTCTTTACATTTCATACAAGCAGTACAATTTTCTTCATTGTGATCAACCCTAATTAGACTTACTCGTCCAACAGTGGCATAAAAACCACCCAATGGGCATATATGACCACACCAACCATTTTTAAGTATAAATAGATCAAAAAGAAAAATTACAAGCATCGCTGCCCAACCAAGTCCAAGTCCAAATATAATAGCTCTATGAGTCATAGATATTGGAGATACGAATTCAAATGCTGTAACACCCAACACATATGATAAAATTAAACTTAATATTAATACCCAATATCTTATAGATCTACTTGCTGGTTGTCGTTTTTGTATTTGGTTAAAACCTAATTTTCTTCGTAAAAAATTAGCTGCATCTGTAATAATATTTACAGGACACACCCAAGAACAAAATACCCTACCACCTAGAAGCATATAAAATATAGTGATAATTAACGCACCAATAATAAGATTAGTAGTAAGAACAGCTCCTGCACTAAACATTTGTAATGCTGCAAAAGGATCACTCAAAGGTATCACTCCAAGTATTGAAGATGAACTAAGATTACCTTGTAACATCTTCCAACCCCAATAATTACCACCAACATACAATAACATTAAAGTTACTTGTGTTAATCTTCTTAATATTAGAAATTTATAGTGTTTTAGAAAATTACTCATCTAAAATTCCCCCTATAAAATCATCATTAAGATTATCCATTGCACTTTTTTCACTTAATTTTGTCTGAGTTTTAATCTCTTTGGCATTTTTAAGTCTTTGTTGATCTTGTTTATCCCAACCTTTAACATAAAAATCACCAACTTGACCAAGAGCAACTTCACGAGGTAATACTCTAATAGCTGCTTCTTTTGTAACACAAGCATGTTCACAAAGTCCACACCCTGTACAAATATCACTATTGACAATTGGTTTTAAAAATGCATGTTTACCTGTACGACTATTTTTATCATATTTTAAATATAGTGCTTCATCCAATAGTGGACAAGCTCTATAACAAGCATCACATTGAATACCCCAAAATGCTATACAATTTTTTGTATCAACTATTGCTACACCCATTTTAGATTTATTAATATCTAATTTACCATCAGTACTAACCGATGCTTGATCTAAAGCACCGGTTGGACATACAGGTACACAAGGTATATCTGTACACATATAACAAGGGATTTTTCTCGGCTCAAAATAAGGTGTCCCCAAAGGCTTATTATCTCCAGGTTTTGCTAAAACTAATGTATCAAAAGGACAAGCTTCAACACACATACCACATTTGATACATGTTGCTAAAAAATCTTTTTCTTTTAATGCTCCAGGAGGTCTTAACATAAGTGTATTTGCTGTTACTTCATCAACATATGCACTCCACATAAGACCACCTAGTGCTGCTAATCCCACAGCTCTAGCAGTTCCTAATATAAATTTTCGTCTTTGACTTACCATATTTATCTTTCTTTTCTCTTTTTTTATTTGAGGATTAATGTTGCTCAAGACAACATACCCCCTTTATTATGCTTTATAAATTTTAACTGCACATTTTTTGTAGTCAGTTTGTTTTGATTGAGGACAAGTAGCATCTAAACATACTTTGTTAATAAATACTCTTTCATCAAACCAAGGTACAAACACTAAGCTTCTTGGAGGTCTATTTCTTCCTCTAGTTTCAACTCTAGCTTTAACTTTACCTCTTCTAGATTCTACCCAAGCAAGTTCACCTTGTTTAAGACCTTTTGCTTTTGCAGTTTCAGGGTGCATATAACAAAGTGCTTCAGGAACAGCTCTATAAAGTTCAGGAACTCTCATAGTCATAGTACCACTATGCCAGTGTTCAAGTACCCGACCTGTACATAACCATGTATCATATTCATTATCTGGAATTTCAGGTGGAATCATATATGGTCTTGCAAAGATTTTTGCTTTATTTGGTAATGGTTTTTTCTTAGATTTTTTATCCATACCTGTTAAAGTACCTTGTTTAAGTGCTTTTGCAAGTGGTCCATAGAATGCGTGTGTTGAATTACTTCCAGATTTAGCAACAGCTTTAGCTGCATATGGATCGTATTTAACATTAAATCTCCATTGTGTTTCTTTACCATCAACAACAGGCCATTTAAGTCCTCTTACTTTATGATAAGTTACAAATGGAGCCAAGTCATGTCCATGTCCTCTACCAAATGAAGCGTATTCTTCAAATAGGTATTCATGAATCATAAATCCGTAACCTTTCCATACTTTACCGTCAGAACCGATTACATTTCTGCTATCACCGTTACATTCTGTATTGTCGTAACCTTTTTGTGGGAATTTTGTAAGATCAATTTTGTATGATTTTGCTCTATCATTTGCATAAAGAATTTCAAACATAGTTGTATTTTCATCATATCCCATAGCTTTTGCTTTAGCAATTACATTTGGAAGTTTTTTACCATTTCTTAATGTATATTCACCCCATAAATCTTTTACTGTAAATCTTTTAGAAAGTTCTACCCATTGCCATGTGTCAGACATTGCATCACCTACAGGTAATACTTGTTGTCGCCAATGTTGTGTTCTTCTTTCAGCATTTCCATAAGCTCCCCATTTTTCATAGATCATAGCAGATGGTAAGATAAGGTCAGCAACTTTTGCTGAAATACCAGGGTATCCATCAGAGTTAACAATGAAGTTATCCATAGTTCTAGCTGCTTTAATCCAGTGTTTTGCACTTGCAGAATCTTGATATGGGTTACATACATTTGCCCAAGCAAATTTAACAACACCATCTTCAATATCTCTATGAATTTTCATAATATGTTGATTTCCTACAGGGTTTAGTGTACCTTCAGGAATATGCCATTTATGTTCTGTGATTTTTCTGTGTTTACCAGATTTAACCATAAGGTCTGCTGGAAGTCTATGTGCAAAAGTACCAACTTCTCTTGCTGTACCACAAGCTGATGGTTGACCTGTAAGTGAGAACGCACCAGATCCTGGTAATGCTTGTTTATTTAATAAGAAGTGAACATTGTAAGAAAGTGTATTTACCCATGTACCTCTTGTGTGTTGGTTCATACCCATTGTCCAGAAAGATACAACTTTTCTACCTTTTTCAACATAAAGTTCTGCTAGCATTTGAAGTTTTTTCTTAAATCCATCAAGATCTTCATCTGGATCACCTTTTGCTTCTTTTGCTACATAATCAAGTGTGTAAGGAGCAAGGAATTTTTTGTATTCTTCAAAAGAGATTTCCCAGTGTTTTAATCCAGCTGGTTTGTTAACCATTTTATCACCTGCTTTGTATCCATATACAGAAAGTGCTGGTGCTTCACCTGGATGTACAGTGTGAACCATTTCCTCAGAAATTGTTTCCATCTCTTTTGCAGTATATTTACCTGCAGATCCATCTTTTCTAACAGGAGTAAGTGATTTTTCACCTTTTCTTCTCATACCGTAACCCATATTAACAGGAGATGCTGCAAAAACAATATTTTGTTTAACAAAATCCCAATCAATAGCTTCTGGATGATTATAAACAATCTCATGAGCTAAATAATTCCATAATAGTAAGTCAGTTTGTGGTTTAAAAATAATATTAAAATCACCTAAATCACAAGTTCTGTGTGTATAAGTTTGAATATTTACAACTTTTACTCTATCTGGATCAGAAAGTTTTCTATCTGTTACCCTAGACCATAAAATTGGGTGCATTTCTGCCATATTTGAACCCCAAGTAACAATTGTATCTGTAAGTTCAATATCATCATAACAACCAGATGGTTCATCAATACCGAATGTTTGGTAGAAACCAACAACAGCAGATGCCATACAGTGTCTAGCATTTGGATCAATCGCGTTTGATCTAAATCCAGCTTTCATCATTTTTTGAGCTGCATAACCTTCCATAACTGTATATTGCCCAGAAGCAAATACTGCTACCCCTTCAGGTCCTGATTTTTTAAGTGCGTATTTGATGTGTTTTTCCATTTCATCAAATGCTCTTTGCCATGATACAGGCTTAAATCTACCTTTTTTACTGAAGTTACCATTTGCATCAACTCTTAATAATGGAGTTTTAAGTCTGTCTGCTCCATACATAATTTTTGCATTGAAGTAACCTTTAATACAGTTAAGACCTCTGTTAACAGGAGCTGCTGGATCCCCTTTAACTGCTACGATCTTACCATTTTTTGTAGCCATCATAATACCACAACCAGTACCACAAAATCTACATGCTGCTTTATCCCATCGCCATCCATCTTGAGCTTCTTTTGAAGCTGCTTCCATAGATGCTGGAACACTCATACCAATAGCTGCTGCTGCACTAGCTGCTGCTGAACTTTTAAGAAAATCTCTTCTTGAAAGTGCCATAATCTCTCCTTGTTTAAAAATAGTATATCATAAAATATACAACGGAAAAATTATAACACTTTGGATAGTTATATCTCTTGACCTTAGTCAAATTATATGAGTTTGATTTTATTTTGAAATTATATGTGTAATTTTAGACTATTTTAAGGTTTATTTTAAAAAACACTTGATTATTTATTTAAAATGTAGTAGAATGGTAACATAAATTTTAATAGGATTGTACTAAAAATGCAAACATATAATCTAAAATATACCACAAATGATGCGTTTATCGCATTTATTGATCAACATCAAGATATTGTAAATAACAATAATGTATTGGTACAATTATTTTCTGGTGTATTAGATTATGGAAATTTACAATCAATATTAACTCAAATTAAACAATCTCTACCAAAATCTACCATTATAGGTGCGACTACAGATGGTGAAATTTTCAATGATACAGTTACAACTCACAGTGTAATAGTTTCAATTACAGTATTTCATAAAAGTACCCTTGTTATGGATTGTATAGGAGATATAGATGATAGTTATGATGCTGGTATAAATATAGGAAAAAAACTTCAACAACCAAATTCAAAAGTATTTATTTTATTTGGAGATGGTCTTAATAACAATGGTGAAGAGTTTTTAAATGGTTTAAATGAACAATTAGATCAAAATATAGTGATTGCCGGAGGATTATCGGGGGATAATGCGACTTTTAGTGGTACTTATTTATTTTATGATGATAAAATTTTACAAAATGCTGTAGTTGGAGTTTCAATTAATTCTGATCAATTATCTGTGTACAACAATTATAGTTTTGCATGGCAAAATATTGGTAAAACTTTTACTGTAACCAAATCTGTTAAAAATATTGTTTATGCTATTGATGATATGACACCTGTGGAATTATATAAAAAATATTTGGGAGATGAAGTTGCCAAATTATTACCTGGTATAGGGATAGAATTTCCGTTAATTATCCAAGATGATGGTATTGATATTGCTAGAGCTGTATTGGCAAAATCTGAAGATGGTTCATTGATTTTTGCAGGTAATATACAAGAGGGTGCCAAAGTTCGTTTTGGTGTAGGTAATGCAAATATTATTTTTAAAGATGGAAAAAAATTATTTGATAAAACAGCATCAAATAGTTGTGAAGCGATTTTTATATATTCTTGTATGGCAAGAAGAAGGTTTTTGGATTCTCAAGCATCATTGGATATACAACATTTTAGTCAAATAGCACCTGTAAGTGGTTTTTTTACTTATGGTGAATTTTTAACTCTAAATAATCAATACAAATTTTTAAATGAATCGTTAACAATTTTGGCATTAAGTGAAAATGAACAAGAAGCTAAAAATGATTTAACCTTACATAATGAGGATATCAATAGTTCAGAAATGACAACTTTGAGAGCTTTATCTCATCTTGTAAATGTAACTTCTAAAGAGTTGGAATTATTAAATAGTAACTTAGAGATAAAAGTACAAGAAGAGATAGAAAAAAATCATGAATATGAAAAAAAGGTGTTTGATTCTATGAAGATGGCATCTTTGGGGGATATGATAGCAAATATTGCTCATCAATGGCGTCAACCTCTTAGTGTAATAACATCTTGTGCAAGTGGATTGCAACTTAGTAAAGAGGGTGATATGTTAGATGATGATGTATTTGATAAATATATGGATACAATTATTGCACAAAGTAATTATTTATCTGATACAATCAATATTTTTAGAGATTTTATTCAAGAGGAACATGTTTTTAGCGAAGTTGTATTACAAACTGAAATTACTCATGCTTTACAAATTTTAGATGCAGTTATAAAAGATAATGATATAAAACTAATAGATAATATTGATTATAATGATTCTATTAATATCAGATTAGTAACAGGGGAATTACCACAAGTTATTATTAATATTATAAATAATGCAAAAGATGCTTTAAATGAAAATAAAATAGAACATAAAACAATTATTTTAAATCTTACAAAACAAAATAATATGGCTATTATAACTATTGAAGATAATGCTGGAGGGATACCAGAGCATATTTTACCAAAAATATTTGAACCATATTTTACAACCAAACATAAATCTACAGGGACAGGTATAGGGCTGTATATGAGTTATGATATTATTACAAAACATTTCAATGGTAAATTATATGCTCAAAATAGTGAACAAGGTGCAAAATTCTTTATAGAATTACCATTATAATTTATCCATTTTTACATTGAGATATAAGATTGTCTAGTTTTTCTTTTAAATGTTGAAGTTTTTTGGTTGAATTTATCAATTCTTCAGTTGATTCTATAACGATATCTTCACTTTGATTTAATTGTTGTGATATATCTGATGATGTTGCCAAATCACATATGATATTATCAAATTCTTCTGAAATCTCTTCTAATGTATTTGAAGCACGAACAGATTGTTCTATAGCTATATTTGAAAATTCCATTGCAGAGTTTACTTTGTCTATAAAACAATTTAAACTATTGCTAACTTCAACAATTTCACTTTCAGCTTCTATTTGTAAAGGTTCCAATTTTGTAGGGTCTGAAAATTGAGCTAATTTTTTTGAGTATTTTAAAAATTCATTTGCATGAGATTCTATGATTTTTAGTTGAAATAAAGAGTATAAAATCAAAAGAAATAATAAAATAGCACCACCATATTGAAATTTTTTAATAAAAGTTGTTTTTTCTTCTGTATGGTTTGTATATAGTGTAACTAGATTATCTACTTCAGTTAGCAATATATTGTTGGTATTGTAAATTGCATTTACTATAGAATCTAGTTGTTTTTCTTTTGTATCTCTTTGGATTAAATATTCTTTAAAATGTTGAATATTTTTATTAAAACTATTCCATAATATTAAAACTTTTGAGATTTGTTGTGCTATTTGATCTGTAGGGGCTGCTGAAATACCTCTGAGTTTATTTCCATCTTTTAATGAATTTATATTATATATAAACTCTTCTACAGCATAATCTAATTCACTAAAATCAATTTTATCATTGTGATATAAATAAAATACATTTTTTGATATTTTTTGTGTAAGCATCCTTTCTTTACCTGCAATATTGATAATAAGAGCATCTTTTATATTATTGTGGTTAAGATATATGGTAATAGCAATTAAAGATATCATTACTACAATAAGCAATGCACCTATAATTTTGATTTTTGTACTGATTTTTGTAAGTTTCATCGTCCAACACCTCTAAAAATAGCAGACAATTGTTCAGGATCAAGTATAATAATATTATTATTTTGAATCATAAGTATTTCACTTCGTATTAGTTTTTTTAGAACTCTAGATAGTGTTTCGGGTTGAATATGTAGCATAAAAGCTACTTTTGATCTTTTGAGTTGATTAAACATATCAAGATCATTGCTTAACATATAAGCAACTTTTGCTGTAGCATCAAATACTAATTCTCTATTTAAAATACATTGTAATTGATGTGTTTTAATTAATATCTCTTTTATAAAATTGTTTGTTAATATCCCTGTGTCTATAAACTTTTTTTTAAAACTTTTAAACTCAATAGATAATATAGAACCATCTTTTGTAAATTCTGCATTTGAAAAACAATATATACTGTCATTGTCTATAGAAGTAAATTCAGAAATCATATTGTTTTCATAAATATTGTATAAAAATATTTCATTATTGTATTTATCAATTTTGTATATTTTAATCATACCAGATACTAAAAATTGTAATGAATAATCAATATCATCCTCATAATAAACAATAGTATTAGCACTAAATGAACGGATGGTTGATATACTTTGTAAATATTCTAATTGTTTTTTATCAAGACCATTAAAAAAGTCAATAGATTTTATAGCTTTTAGTGTATTCAAAACGACTCCAATAATATTTAAGCTATTTTATACTATCCTTTCATAAAATAATATTAAAGAAGGTATCTTATGTTAATAGATGGATATAATCGTGTAGTAAATTATTTAAGGATAAGTGTAACTGAAAGATGTAATTTTCGGTGTCAATATTGTATGCCAGAAAAACCTTTCTCTTGGGTTCCACAAGAAAATTTACTGAGTTATGAAGATATGTTTGAATTTGTCAAAGTTAGTATTGATGAAGGGATTACCAAAATTAGAATAACAGGAGGGGAGCCACTTTTAAGAGCAGGATTAGATGATTTTGTCAAAATGATACATGATTATGCTCCAGATATAGATTTGGCTATCACAACAAATGGATTTTTATTGGAAGAAACAGCATTGCCTTTAAAACAGGCTGGATTAAAACGATTAAATATATCTTTAGATAGTTTAAAACCTGAAATTGCACATAAAATTGCACAAAAAGATGTATTGGATAAGGTTTTAAGAGGAATTCAAAAAGCTCATGATGTTGGATTAAAGATCAAAATAAATTGTGTACCATTAGAAGGGATAAATGATAATGAAATTATTGATTTACTTGAATTTTGTAAAAGCAAAGGTTGGGAGATACGCTTTATAGAGTATATGGAAAATGCTCATGCTAATGTAAAAGCTGGATTAAAATCACAACAAATTCAAGATATAATATCACAAAAATATCATTTTACAAAAGGGGAAAGGGAAGGTTCTTCTCCATCTCAAAGTTATTTTTTAGATGATGGTTATAGATTTGGTATTATAGAACCACATTCAGATGAATTTTGTAGTGATTGTAACCGTATAAGATTGACAGCAGAGGGGTATTTAATCCCATGTTTATATTTTGAAGATGCGATGAGTATCAGAGATGCCATTAAAGATAAAGATATAAAAAAAGCAGCAAATATTTTAAAAGAGGTATTAAAAAATAAACCTGAAAAAAACAAATGGAGTGAACAAACTCAAAGCGATAGAGCATTTTACGAAACAGGTGGATAAGAGTGAAACAACAAAAAACAGCAGTAGTGATTTTAAGTGGTGGTATGGATTCAACACTTTGTGCATATATAGCCAAGCAACAAGGATTTGATATTATTGCAGTACATTTTAATTATGGACAAAGAACTGAAAATAAAGAGTTAATATCATTTAGAAAAATTTGTGATGATTTAAATGTTAATCAAAAATATGAGATAGATATACCATTTTTTACACAAATTGGAGCAAGTGCTTTAACAGATATAAATATAGATATACCTACAACAGGATTACAAGAAGGGGTACCTGTTACATATGTACCTTTTAGAAATGGTATTTTTTTATCAATAGCATCAGCAATTGCTGAAAAACATGATGCACAAGCATTATTTATAGGTGTTGTACAAGAAGATAGTAGTGGTTATCCTGATTGTACAAATGATTTTATATCAAAAATGCAATTAGCTATTAATCAAGGGACAAAAGATACAACAAAATTAAATATTGTTACCCCATTAGTTGATTTGAGTAAAGAAGAGATAGTAACACAAGCATTAAAGTTAAATGTACCATTAAAACATACTTGGTCATGTTATAAAAATGAAGAGAAAGCTTGTGGAGTATGTGATAGTTGTCGTTTGAGATTAAAAGGATTTGCTTTGGCAAATGCAGTTGATCCTATAGAATATGAAGGTATATTATGAAATGGCAAATTAGTAAAGAGTTTGATTTTTGTTATGGGCATCGAGTTTGGTCACAGGAGCTTGATAGTGAATTTGCTTTGGATGAATGTTTGATGTGTAGACATCTTCATGGGCATCAAGCAAAAATTTTAGTGCATCTTGAATCTGATAGTTTAACAAACGGTATGGTAACAGATTTTAAACATCTTAATTGGTTTAAAAAATTTTTGGATGATACACTTGATCATAAATTTATAATTGATATTAATGATCCCTTATTTGATACACTTTTGCCACATTATACTTCTAAAATGGATTTGCATAATATGCCACATGGATATAAAATTGTTGACTTAACAGTTGTGCAAAATGAACCAGCACATATAAAAGAGATGTATGAGGGTTATATTATTGTTGATTTTGTCCCTACAAGTGAAAATTTATCAACATGGCTTTTAAAAATTGTACAAAAGAAAATGGAAAAACTTAATATAAAAGTATCACATTTAGAATATTTAGAAACTCCAAAAAGTAGAAGTGTAGTTTATGCTTAGTATAGTTGAGATATTTGGTCCAACTATACAAGGGGAAGGTAGATTTATAGGAACTCCAAGTGTTTTTGTACGATTTGGTGGATGTAATATGTCTTGTAGTGGATTTGATGTTAAATATACTACTTTGGATAATAAAATTAAATATTCATGTGATAGTTTTTATGCTAGTGACAGTAGCTTTAAATCTCAATGGAAACAATACAATGCAAACCAACTAATTAATCAGTTAAATAAAATTATTCCAGATTATAAGATTGATATAGTATTAACAGGTGGAGAACCATTGTTATATTGGAAAGATTTAGAATTTCAAAAAGTTTTAGAGTATTATATAAATATAGGTCATAAAATAACGATAGAAACAAATGGATCTATACAAATTGATTTAGACAAAGATTATCATAAAGATATTGTTTTTTCTATTGGATTAAAATTAAGTAATAGTAATGAAGCAGTAGATAAACGGATTAATATAAATAATCTGACTAATATTATAAATAATACTACTGAATCATACTTGAAATTTGTTATTGATATTAGATATAAAGATATATTGATAAATGAAATAGATCAAATTATAAAAAATTTACCAAAATGTGATATATATTTGATGCCATTGGGTAGCACTATTGATGTAGTGGAACAACAAGCTAGTGAGGTAATTAAATTAGCTATAGAAAAAGGGTTTTATTATTCTGATAGATTACATATTAGGGTATGGGATAACAAAAGAGGTGTGTAATTTATGGAAAAAAATTATAAAATCAAAATATCTTTAGAATTTATATGGTATAATTCTAATGAAACTTATTAAAAAGGAAGAAAAATGTTAGAAAAAATCAAAGAAGTTGTTGCAGAACAATTAGATTGTGAACTAGATGCTATTAAGGAAGATTCAAAATTTATTGAAGATTTAGGGGCTGATTCTCTTGATGTTGTTGAGCTTGTAATGGCTTTGGAAGAAGAGTTTGATATAGAGATTCCAGATGAAGATGCAGAAGGTATCTTAACTGTTGCAGATGCTCTTAAATACATAGAAGACAATAAATAAATTTAAAATAAAGATGTTTTACATCTTTATTTTATAACTTTCTAAAGTATTATATTAATGATAGTATTTTATAAATTTATAAATATATGGAGCAAATAGTATGCAAAGAGTTGTGGTAACAGGTATAGGTATGATAAATTCATTGGGTCATAATGTAGATGATTCATTTAAAGCAATAGTAGAAGGTAAAACAGGTATTGATACAATTACACTTTTTGATCCTTCTGCTTATTCTGCACAAATTGCGGGAGAGGTAAAAGATTTTGATCCTACAGCAATTTTAGGTAGAAAAGAAGCAAAAAAAGCTGATAGATTTATTCAACTTGGTATTCATGCTTCACATGAAGCTATGAAAGATGCTGGAATTGTAAATGATGATGTAAAAGTATCAGATGATATTGCAGATGAATTTGGTGTTGTGTCATCATCAGGGATTGGTGGTTTACCAAATATTGAAAAAAATTCTATTATTTTAGATGGTAGAGGTCCTAGTAAAATTTCGCCATTTTTTATCCCATCGGCATTGGTAAATATGCTTGGTGGATTTATATCTATACAACATAATTTAAAAGGTCCAAATGTATCAGTTGTAACAGCTTGTGCAGCAGGAACTCATGCAATAGCAGAAGCATACAAAGCAATAGCATTAGGTGGAGCTTCAAAAATGTTGGTTATTGGTGCTGAAAGTGCTGTTTGTGGTGCTGGTGTTGGTGGATTTGCTGCTATGAAAGCATTAAGTACAAGAAATGATGATCCAAAAACTGCTTCAAGACCATTTGATAAAAACAGAGATGGTTTTATTATGGGAGAAGGTGCTGGTGCATTAGTAGTAGAAACACTTGAATCTGCTCAAAGCAGAGGTGCTAAAATTTATGCTGAAATTTTAGGTTTTGGAGAAAGTGGTGATGCAAATCATATCACAACTCCTACTATGGATGGACCATTAAGAGCTATGAAAGCTGCGTATAAAATGGCTAAAGCAAATAATGGTGGAGAACTTAAAATTGATTATGTAAATGCTCATGGTACAAGTACACCTGTAAATGATAAAAATGAAACAGCTGCTATTAAAGAGTTATTCGGTGGAAAAGAAAATTGCCCTCCTGTAACATCTACAAAAGGTCAAATTGGACATTGTTTGGGTGCAGCAGGTGCTATTGAAGCTATTATATCTATCAAAGCTATGGAAGAGGGAATTATACCACCTACAATTAATCAAATTGAAGCTGATGAAAATTGTGATTTAGATTATGTTCCAAATGTAGCAAGAGAAGCTGAATTGGATATTGTAATGAGTAATTCATTTGGATTTGGTGGAACAAATGGTGTTGTTATAATGAAAAAATATAAAAAATAAGGTTGGATAATGGCAACATATTTAGATTTTGAAGAAAATATCAAAAAAATTGAAGATGAGATAATCGTTGCTAAAACTAAAGCAGATGAATATGCTGTAACAATCTTAGAAAAAAAACTAAAAGAAGAGGTTGAAAAAACCTATTCTAATCTTACAGATTTTCAAAAACTAAAACTTGCACGACATCCTGATCGTCCATATGCTTTAGATTATATACGAGGTCTTATGACCGACGCTTATGAATTACATGGAGATAGACATTTGGCAGATGATGCTGCTATTGTGTGTTATATTGGGTATATTGGTGATCAAAAGTGTATTGTAATCGGTGAACAAAAAGGTCGTGGGGTTAAAAATAAAATAAAAAGAAATTTTGGTATGCCAAATCCAGAAGGGTATAGAAAAGCATTACGAGCAGCTAAAATGGCTGAAAAATTTAATATACCAATTTTATTTTTAGTAGATACTCCAGGTGCATATCCTGGAATTGGGGCAGAAGAAAGATCACAAAGTGAAGCGATTGCTAGAAATCTTTTTGAATTAAGTGATTTAGATACTATTGTTGTATCTGTAGTTATAGGTGAAGGTGGTTCAGGTGGTGCATTGGCTATATCTATAGGGGATAAACTTGCTATGATGAGATATAGTGTATATAGTGTTATTTCTCCTGAAGGTTGTGCATCTATTTTATGGAAAGATCAAACTATGGTAGAAACTGCAACTAATGCTTTAAAAATCACACCTACATATTTGAAAGATCATAATCTTATAGATGATATAATTGATGAACCATTAATAGGTGCGCATCGAAATAAAGATGAAGCTGTTTCTTTATTGGGTGAATATTTTTTAAAATCTGTTGAAGAATTAAAATCACTAAATAGTGAACAAAGATATGAACAAAGATATAAAAAACTTATGTCATTAGGGAGTTTTCAATAACTAAAAAACTTTAAAATTTCTTTTTTTAAAGTTTCCCGTTCTTCTAATATTACATTTTTAAATTGCCCTTTGTTAAAAGTTCTTTGTCGTTTTGCCAATTTTATGGTTGAAAGTGTAATCTTCTCTTGCAACTGTGTTTTTGTAAGTTTTCCATCTAAATATTCTAATGTTTCTTTTAAACCAATAGAATTCATAGGATCTATTGCTCTTGTATAAGTTTGTTCTAAAAATATCGTTTCATCTATAATACCATCTTGTATCATCAATTCTGTTCGTTGTTTTATCCTTTTGTCTAAAACAGATTTATTAATATCTATACTAAAAAGTTTTAAATTATCAATAACAGGTACAGGAGGATGTTGTTTAAAATAAATTGTAGGTTGTGTATTTGTAGATAAATAAATAGATAATGTTTTTTCTATTCTATATATATCATTTGGTTGTATGTTTTGCATATAAATAGGATCAATTTGATATAAATAATTATATAATTGGTCAGAGGTAAAAGTTGCTAATTTTTGTTGTAAAATTTTTTGATTACCTTTTGTTAATGGTGGAACATAAGAAATACCATCTATCATCATTTTGAGATAAAAAGTTGTACCACCTACGATGATAATATTTTTATTGTGTAGTATTGCATAATCTTTTGTTTTGTGGTATATATCAATAAATTTCATTACATCAAATTTTTCATTTGGATATATTTCATCTATACCAAAATGGATAATCCCATCTTGTTCTTGTAATGTGGGCTTTGCTGAAGCTATGTTGATTTGTTTATATACACTTAATGAATCCAAAGATAAAATAATAGAATTTGTTTTATGTGCTAATTCTATAGAAAGTGCAGTTTTTCCAGATGCTGTTGGTGCTATTATTGCTATTTGTTTCATGAAAATATTATATTGAAATTACACTTAATTTATTGGTTGATAATATTTATATATGAAGTAATATTTTGGTATAATACGAAAAAAAATAAAGGAAAATTTTGGCTACACATATACAATATAGTATAGATGAATCACTTCAAATTAAAGAACCAAAAAAATATAAAGTTTTATTGTTGAATGATAATTATTCTACTATGGATTTTGTGGTGGATATATTAATAAAAATTTTTAGAAAAAATATAGATGAAGCAAATGCAATAATGTTAAATGTACACAAAAATGGTAAAGCAGTTTGTGGAATATATAGTTATGAAATAGCATCTACAAAAGTGGCTCAAGTACAGGCAAATGCCAGAAAAGCACAATTTCCACTAAAAGCTATAATGGAAGAGGAATAATATGATTGATAAAGATTTACAAAAGATTTTTGAACAAAGTATTATATATGCAAGAGCAAATAAACATGAATATATCACAATAGATCATATATTTTTAGCTTTGATAAAAGACAATATTATAAAAGGTATTTTAGAAAATTTAGATATTGATCTTGTATTGTTAGAAAAAAATCTAAAATATTATATTTTGCAAAATACCCCTGTATATCCAGAAAAAGAGATCAATCAAGATCCAATAGAAACTATTAGTTTAACAGCTATGATAGAACAAACGATTGCAAATGCACAATTTAATGGGAAAACAAATGTTAGTGTTGAGGATATTTTTGTAGCTATTTTACAAGATGAAAAAAATTATAGTTCATATTTATTAAAAGAACAAGGATTACAAAGAGTTGATATACTTGAAGAGATCAGTCATGGTACAACTATACAAGATGAACTTTTAGAGGAATTTGAAGAGTTAGAAGAACAATTAGAAGAGGGGATAAAACAACTTAAAGATAAAAAATCAACATTAAAAGAACATAGTGTTGAGCTTGTATCCTTAGCAAATGATGGCAAAATAGATCCTGTGATTGGTAGGGATACTCAAATTCAACGAGTTATTGAGATTTTAGGTAGAAGAAAAAAGAACAACCCTATTTTATTGGGTGAAACAGGGGTTGGAAAAACTGCTATTGTAGAAGGTTTAGCTTTGAAAATTGCTAACAAAGATGTACCAAATGATTTAATAGAATCCAAAATTTATATGCTTGATATGGGTTCTATGATAGCAGGAACAAAATATCGTGGTGATTTTGAAAAAAAATTAAAATCGGTTTTAAAAGATGTTAAAAAAGATAAAAAATCTATATTGTTTATTGATGAAATTCATCAAATTATAGGGGCAGGTAGTGTTGGAAATAGTTCTATGGATGCTTCAAATATATTAAAACCATTATTAAGTAGTGGAGAGATTAAAGTTATAGGTGCAACAACTTATGATGAATATAGAAATGATTTTTCTAAAGATAAAGCATTTAGTAGAAGATTTGCAAAAGTTGATATTTTGGAGCCATCAATTGAGGATACAATCCAAATTTTAAATGGATTAAAAGAAAAATATGAACAATTTCATAATGTAAAATATACACCACAAAGTATTCAATTGTGTGTAGAGTTATCAAAAAAATTTATAACAGATCGTTTTTTGCCAGATAGTGCTATAGATATACTTGATGAGGTAGCTGCAACAAAAAAATATAAAAGAAAAAGTGCTAAAAAAGCTATTTCTATTACAGACACAGATGTTGAAAATACAATTTCTAAAGTTGCACAAATTCCACCAAAAACAGCAACAAAATCAGATTTGACATTATTGGAAAATTTGGAAAAAAATTTAATAAATAGGGTATTTGGTCAAGATGAAGCTATTAAAACTATAACTAAGTCTATTATGATTAATCGTGCCGGATTAGGAGAAACAAATCAACCAATAGGTAGTTTTTTATTTACAGGAGCTACAGGAGTAGGAAAAACTGAAGTTGCCAAAGAGTTAGCAAATGTTTTAGGGATACATTTTGAAAGATTTGATATGAGTGAATATGGAGAATCTCATACAGTTAGTAAACTAATAGGTGCTCCAGCAGGATATGTAGGACATGACAAAGGTGGACTTCTGACACAAAGTATCAAAAAACATCCACATTGTGTATTATTGCTTGATGAGATTGAAAAAGCTCATCCTGATCTTATGAGTTTATTATTGCAAGTGATGGATAATGCAACTCTTAGTGATAATAACGGAGTAAAAATAGATTTTCAAAATGTTATATTGATTATGACATCTAATTTAGGAGCCAAACAAACCAATGTAATGGGATTTGAAAAAGATACAAAACTCAACGAAAATAAAGCTGTTAAAAACTTTTTTGCTCCTGAATTTAGAAATAGACTTGATGCTGTTGTATCATTTAATTCATTGGATGAAGATGTTGTGATAAAAATTGTTACAAAATTTATCAAAATTTTATCAAATCAACTTAAAGATAAAAATATAACATTAACAGTGAGTTTAAAAGCTAAAAAAGCGTTGGCAAAAATTGGATTTGATAAGCTTATGGGTGCTAGACCATTACAACGAGTAATCAGAGATAAAATTAAAGAACCTATAACATCTGAAATTTTATTTGGAAAGTTAAAAGATGGTGGTAAAATTAAAATAGATTTTAAAAAAGATAATTTTGATTTTAAATATATAGTATGATAAAAATTTACCCTTTAGGTGATAATCCAGAAATATTTCCAGATCCATTAAAGGCTGATGATGAAGGGTTATTGGCTTATGGTGGAGATTTAACTTCTCAACGAATTATTAATGGATATTATCAAGGTATTTTCCCTTGGTTTAATGAAGATGATCCAATTTTGTGGTGGTCACCAAATCCACGATTTGTATTGGATATAGATGATTTACATATTTCCAAATCATTAAGACGAACTATTAAAAAAAATATATTTGAAATAAAATATAATCAAGCATTTGTAAAGGTACTTATAGAGTGTGCATCTGCAAATAGACCAGATCAAGATGGTACATGGATTACACCAGATATGATAGAAGCATATAGTCAATTACATCATATGGGTATTGCTCATAGTTTTGAAGCTTATTATGATGGAGAACTTGTTGGTGGTGGTTATGGTGTAGTTGTTGGTAATATTTTTTGTGGAGAATCGATGTTTGCTAAAAAAAATGATGCTTCTAAAGTGGCATTTGTAAACCTTGTAACAAGATTGAAAAATCATGGTTTTAAACTTATAGATTCACAAGTTTATACGCCACATTTAGAACATTTTGGAGCTAAATATATATCTAGAAAAGATTATATTTCATTAGTAAAAAAAGGATTAAAAAATCCTAAACAATTTTGATTTTATAACAATTCATTAGCTATATCAAATCTATTTGCAGTCATTAAATGAATTTTTGGATGAAATGCTTTTATATCATCAAATAACTTTTTACTTAATTGCATACCTATTTTATATTCCTCTTCTTCACTGATTTTTGCTGCTTTACATAGTGCATCTATCCAACTACTAGGAACATGAATACCTGGAACATGTGAAGATAAAAATTGTGCAGTTCTTAATTTGGTAATTGGAAAAATTCCAAAAATCAATTCTGATTGTTTTCTCTGATCTGTAAAATTATTTTTTGCATTATTAAAGTGTTGCAAAAGAATTTTTGCATTTTGTAAATCGTAAACAGGTTGAGTAATAATCCCTATACTGTTATTATGAATTTTTTTATTCATCTTTTTTTCTAAAGTTTTAAAACTTTTTGCATATGAATTAATAACAGAAAACGGATATATAGGTTTTGGTTTGTGTTTAAAAAGTTTTCCACTATAATCCATACCGTTATTAAATGAAGTGATAATCTCAAGTAACATATTTGAATTGGCTTCAAATACCCCTTTTGTACGGGGTTGATCACTCATATTTGCAGGATCTCCTGTGAGAGCTAATATAGCTCTTACATCAAAATCATTTGCACCTAAAAGATCTGATTGTAAAGCTATCTTATTTCTATCTCGCATACTCATTGTAGCTATTACGGGTAGATTAAATTTTTGTTGTAATTTTATAGCTGCAAATAGTGAATTGTATTTTAATTTTGCAAGTGGGTTATCTGTTGTTGTAAATCCATCTATTTTATTTGTTAGATTATATTGTGTTAATTTATCTATAATATTTGATAAAATAGGTTCATGAGTTGGGGTTGTTTCAAGTGTTATATAACTATCATTTTGTAATTTATTAATCAATTTTGTAAACATATCTTTAACTTCACCTTTTAATACCAAATAAGAGTTTGTTGTTTTATAAGGTATTGGATATAATACACAATTATACCATAAAGGTAACAAAATATGATTAGGAAAATAACAAAATATGTATAAATTAGCAGTATTTGATTTTGATAGTACACTTATGGATGGTGAAACTATAGATTTTTTAGCAAAAGAGTTGGGTATAGAAGAGAGAGTATCAGCTATTACTGAACAAGCAATGAGTGGAAAACTTGATTTTTTTGAAAGTTTAACAACAAGGGTAAAATTACTTGAAGGGTTAGATTACAATAAAGTTGTTGATATTTGTGAAAATTTACCTTTAATGAATGGTGCAATGCAAACAGTAAAAGAGTTGCAAAACCGTGGATACAAAGTGGTATGTTTTTCTGGTGGATTTAGAGTTGGAACAACTCCAGCAAAGGAGAAACTTGGGCTTGATGCAGATTTTTCAAATATTTTACATCAAAAAGATGGAAAACTTACAGGGCTTGTAGGTGGAGATATGATGTTTGAATCAAGTAAAGGGGATATGATTCAACGGATACAAGGACTTTTGGGGATAACAAGAGCTGATACTCTTGTATGTGGTGATGGAGCAAATGATAGAAGTATGTTTGCTCATGCCAATACCAGAATAGCATTTTGTGCAAAAGATATTTTAAAAAAAGAGGCAAATATTATTATTGACACAAAAGATTTAACACAAATATTAGAGAAAATATAATGACTATTTTAGAAAAATTACAAAATAATATTCGGTTAAGTTATGAAGATGGGATTGAATTATATGATTTGGATCTTTTAACTTTGGGTAAATATGCTTCTATCCAACGGGAAAAAAGATTTGGTAAAAAAACATATTATAATGTAAACAGACATGTAAATCCTACAAATATATGTAAAGATGTATGTCAATTTTGTGCATATAGTGCAAGTAGAAAAAATCCTTCACAATATACTATGACTCATGATGAGATAATACAAACAGTGAAAAATTCTTATACTAATAATGGTATTAAAGAGGTTCATATAGTTTCAGCACATAATCCAAATACAGGATTACAATGGTATCTTGAAATATTTTCAAAAATCAAAAAAGAGTTTCCAACTTTACATGTAAAAGCTTTGACTGCTGCAGAGATTAATTTTTTGGCTACACAATATAATTTAAGTTATGAACAAGTGATTGATATGATGATAAAAAATGGTGTAGATTCTATGCCAGGTGGTGGTGCTGAAATTTTTGATGAGCAGGTACGAAAAAAAATCTGTGGTGGTAAAGTTACATCAACACAATGGTTAGAAATCCATAAAATTTGGCATAGTAAAGGGAAACAATCAAATGCTACTATGTTGTTTGGTCATATCGAAAGTCGTGCCAATAGGATAGATCATATGATAAGATTAAGAGATTTACAAGATATTACAGGTGGATTTAATGCATTTATTCCACTTGTGTATCAAAAAGAGAATAATTATTTAAAAGTAACACAATTCCCAACAGCAAATGAGATATTAAAAACTTTTGCTATAAGTAGATTGATATTGGATAATATTAATAATATAAAAGCATATTGGGTAACTTCTAGTATCAAATTAGCACTTTTAGCACAGGAATTTGGTGCAAATGATTTAGATGGTACAATAGAAAAAGAATCTATAAACAGTGCAGCTGGAGCTAAAAGCAGTCATGGAATGAAGCAAAATCAGTTTGTAAATCTTATTAAAAACAGTGGTTTTATACCAATAGAACGAGATAGTTTATATAATGAATTAAATTAAACAGGAGGACATAATGAGCAATCTATATAAACCATATAAAGGAAAATTTAATAATTCACCTATAAAGAATATGTGTGAATATAATGAATTAGTTGAAAAATTTGATGAAGATTATGAAGGAACTTGGGCTTCATTTGCAAAAGAAAATTTAGATTGGTTTGAACCATTTCATACAATTTTGGATCAATCCAATGCACCTTTTTATAGATGGTTTGATGGTGGAAAATTAAATGTTGCATATAATTGTGTAGATAGACACCTAAAAACTAAAAAGAATAAAGCCGCGATTATTTTTGAAGGAGATAATGGAGATCAGGAAATTATCACATATAGAGAATTATCATACAGAGTAAGCAAAACAGCAAATATGTTTAAAAATCAATTTGGTATAACTAAAGGTGATAGAGTAGTTATATATATGCCAATGATTCCTGAAGCTGCTATTGTGATGTTAGCTTGTGCAAAAATAGGAGCTATCCATTCTGTAGTATTTGGAGGTTTTTCTGCTGAAGCTTTAAGAGATAGAATTATTGATGCTAGTGCAAAACTTGTAGTCACAGCAGATGGGGCATTTAGAAAAGGTAAACCTTATATGTTAAAACCTGTAGTTGATGATGCTTTATCTACAGGATGTGATTCTGTAAAAAAAGTTTGTGTAGTAGAACGAAATCATGAAAATATCACTTGGGTAAAAGGTCGTGATTATTCATATAATGAGTTAATTAAAAATGAATCATCATTTTGTAAATCTGAAATTATGGATAGTGAAGATCCTTTATTTTTACTTTATACAAGTGGATCTACAGGTAAACCAAAAGGGGTACAACACTCTCAAGCAGGGTATATTCTTTGGGCGCAAATGACTATGCAATGGGTATTTGATATACAAGATAATGATACTTTTTGGTGTACAGCTGATGTTGGTTGGATTACAGGACATACATATATTGTATATGGTCCATTAGCTGCAGGTGCAACTACAGTGATGTTTGAGGGAGTTCCTACATTTCCTGATGCAGGAAGATGTTGGAAAATGGTACAAGAATATAGAATAAATCAATTTTACACAGCTCCTACAGCTATAAGATTATTGCATAAAATGGGTGCTGATGAACCAAAAAAATATGATTTAAGTAGTCTTAGAATACTTGGAACTGTAGGGGAACCTATCGATCCTGCTGCTTGGAAATGGTATTATGAAGAGGTTGGTAGTTCTAAATGTTCTATAGTTGATACCTATTGGCAAACAGAAACAGGTGGACATATGATATCTCCACTTCCAGCTGCCACTCCTATAAAACCAGCTTGTGCAACATTTGCATTACCAGGTATAAAAGCAGAAGTGATTGAAACAGATGGAACACCAACACCAAATGGAGAAAAAGGTTTTATGTGTATTACAAAACCTTGGCCAAGTATGATAAGAACTATTTGGAATGATCCTGAAAGATTTAAAAAATCATATTTTGGAGATTGTAAAAAAGATGGTCAAGCTGTTTATTTTACAGGTGATGGTGCAATGATAGATGATGATGGTTATATAACTATTACAGGAAGAACAGATGATGTTATCAATGTATCTGGGCATCGTTTGGGTACAGCTGAGGTTGAAGCTGCAATTAAAAAACATGATAATGTAGCAGCAGTTGCAGTAGTAGGAAAACCACACGAGATCAAAGGGGAAGGTATATTTGCTTATGTTGTATTGAAAAATGATGAAGGTATAGCAGATGAGCTTGAAGTTATAAAAGAGATAAATAATATAATCAAAATTGAAATTGGTGCAATTGCATTATGTGATGATATGGCTTTTGTACCAGATTTACCAAAAACAAGAAGTGGTAAAATTATGAGAAGAATTTTACGTTCTATTGTAAAAGGGGAAGCAATTACTCAGGATATTTCTACTTTAGAAGATCCAACAATAGTAAAAACAATAGAAGATATTGTTAATAGTTAAATTCAAAGCTATATAGCTTTGAATTTATCCTTCATTTAAAATTTTTATTTTATCATTTATAAGTTCAATATATATATCTTTGTATCCTATAAATTGATACCATTTTGTATGGTATTGTTCAAAAAGGTTGATTTTGAACATAGTTTTACCTAAATAATTTGGATATGGAGTTATATTTATTTTACTAAATTGTATCTCTTTTTGTTCATTTTTTGCAAAAATTCTTGTTTTGTATGCAATGAAATCTTGCAAATTTGATTGATTTGATTTTTTAAATTCATCACTATAAAATGATAAATATTTTTCTAGGTTGTTAGATTTCCATGCCTCTTTCCATAAAAATATTTGACTTAAAATAATACTTATATCATTTTTTGATACAGTTGTATCTCCTGGTTTATCTTCTATTATAAGGATAGATTTCTTAAAATCAATACATTGATCTAGTTGTAATAAATTTTTATTTTTGAGTGCTATACACCCTTTTGTGTAAGGTTTTCTTTTTTTTGATTTTGGAAATCCATGTATCCATATACCAGAACCTGTTTTACCATATGATTTATCAAAATTATTGGGATATGTTGTTACAAGAGCTAATGGACCATAAAAAGGATCAAGTTTTGTTAACTTTTTTCTTAAAGTATATACACCAATAGGTGTTTTTAGATCCCCTTCTATATTTTTTTGTCCATCATGTTTACCTGTTATAATATCAGATTTATATATTAGATTATTTTTTTTATTGTTATATTGATATATCTCTATTTGATTTAGTTCTTTAGAACATTTTAATATATATTGAATTGATTCATAATATCCATTTGATACATCTATATTTTGTAAATATTGATCCCAATATGATTTTTCAGTGAGAATTGTATCAATTTTTGTTTCTAAGGCTTTTATACCTTGTGTTCTGTAAATATCTATTAAATTGTTGTTTGCATTTAATAGATTTAGTAAAAATATGGTTAAAAATATAAGTGATTTCAAAAATTAGCCTCCAAAGTTTTGATCTAAGTCATTTTTTTAAGAACGGTTATTGTTTTATTTGGTATAATATTATAGCAGAATTAAAACAAACTATTGATTAATCAAATTGTTTCTATACTATTTTGTTATATTAAATTTATTAAAAGAGTATTTATAGTGAAAATTTTATTGATATTATTAAGCTTTATGGTGATTTTATCTGGGGATATTGTTTCTGAAAAAATTTGGCCACGAGGTGAATCTTTAATCACATTTTTAAATAAACAACAAATATCAAAAGATATATATTTTAATTTATCAAAAACAGATAAAGAGTTGTGTTCAGAAATAGAAGCTGGTAAACCGTATCAAATAGTATATAATCAGGATAACCATCTACAGCAGGTACTTATTCCTATAAGTGAAGAGATGCAAATTCATATATATAAACAAAAATCAAAATATATTTTGGAAATTATACCTATAGTATATAAATCTATTACTACAATATTAAATTTTCAGATTAATAATTCACCTTATCAAGATATTATTAAAATTACAAATAACCATAAATTGGCTCATGAATTTGTTCGTGCTTTCAAAAAATCTGTAAATTTTAAAAAATTGCATCATGGGGATTCAATTGTTATAAAATATAAACAAAAATTACGATTGGGTAAATATTTTGGTTCTCCAGAAATTATTGCTGCTATGGTTAAAAGAAAACATAGAACTACAAAATATATATTTGAAAATCCAGATGATGGTAGATATTATGATCAAAAAGGTAGAAGTCTTACAAGTGTATTTTTTAGAGTTCCTTTGAGATATACTCGTATTTCTAGTAAATTTACTTATAAAAGATTTCATCCTATATTGCATAGATATATTGCTCATTTGGGTATTGATTATGCAGCACCTAGTGGTAGAAAAGTATATGCAACTGCCGATGGGAAATTGTTTTTTAGAGGTAGAAAAGGTGGTTATGGAAATGCGATTATGATACGACACGCCGGTGGGTATCGTTCTCTTTATGGACATTTGTCAAAATTTAATAAAAGAGTTAGATTAAATTCTTGGGTTAAACAAGGTACACTTATAGGATATGTTGGTACTACAGGTAGAAGTACAGGACCACATTTGCATTTTGGACTTTATAAAAATGGTCGTGCAGTAAATCCTGCAAAAGTATTAAAATATTCTAAAAAAATTCTTACAGGTAAAAAACGAAAAATATATTTGAGATATATTAAAAAATTAAAACAAGAATTGGATAATGCTATGAATAACACAACACAATTTAAAATTCAAGATTTTAAATCTATTTATAGTATAGATCAAAATACAACAATTACACAGGAGTGATGAGATGGATTATAAAACAAAACTTCAATCATTTGAACAACTTCATCCTACTGAAATAGCACATGAATTAAAAAAAATAAAAAAAGAAGATGAAGCACTTTTTTATAAATTATTAAGTGAAATTTCTGAAGATATTTTGGGAGAAGTGCTTTTAGAATTACCCGAAAATATAAGAGATGACGGGTACAAAGCATTATCTATTGAAAAACTAACAGATGCACTTGATGAACTAGAAACAGATGATGCAACAGATATTATCAAAGATATTGAAGAGTTTGATAAGAAAAAAGCTGATGATATTTTAGATGGTTTGGATCAAGAAGATCAAGAAGATATTAATTGGTTGAAAAAATATGAAGATGATCAAGCTGGTGCATTTATGCAAACAGAGCTGTTTTGGGCAAATATTAATGATACAGTTCAAAATGCTATTGATAATCTAAAAAAATTAAAACAAGAAGGTGAATTGGAAAATATTCATCAAATTTTTATTGTAGATGATGATAATACATTATTGGCTTCAATTGCATTGGAAGATTTAATTGTATATGATTTTAATATGGTATTTAAAGAGATTTTAGAACAATCTCCAAATGAATATAAGCCAATTTCAGCACAAGCTGATGATGATATTATGGAAGTTGTAAAATTGTTTGAAGATTACGATCTTTCAGTTGTGGCAATTACAGGGTATAAAAATAGACTAATAGGACGGATTACATCTGATGATATTTTGGATGTAGTTGGTCAAACAGCAACAGAACAAATGTACCAATTAGCAGGGGTACAAGATGAATATGAACATGAAGATGATCTTATAACTACAAGTAAAAAAAGAGGTTATTGGTTGTTTATTAATTTGTTTACAGCCGTATTGGCATCATTTGTGATAGGATTATTTGATGATACTTTAAAACAATATATAGCCTTGGCAATTCTTATGCCAATAGTTGCTTCTATGGGTGGAAATGCAGGTACTCAAACATTAGCTGTAATGGTAAGACAATTGGCACTTGGAGATATTGATGATAGTAACCAAAAAGATGCTGTAAAAAAAGAGATTTTTATATCTATATTCAATGGATTGTTATTTGCCGTGGTATTAGGAATATTAACAAGTTTATGGTTTTCAAATATGATGCTTGGTGTTGTAATTTCATTGTCTATGATTATCACTTTATTTTGTGCAGGTTTCTTTGGATCTCTTATCCCTTTAATGTTAAAAAGGTTTGATATAGATCCAGCTGTTGGAAGTTCGGTAGTACTTACAACTGTTACAGATATTGTTGGTTTTTTCAGTTTTTTAGGTTTAGCAAAAGTAATTTTAGCATAATTTGAAAAAAATCAATAATAAACAATTTTATAATCAATCATTTAAGCAGTTTGGTGTATCTGCTCAAGGGGTGCATTGGAATAACAAATATACCCAATATAAAAGATTTGAAATTTTAACCAAAATGGTTAAACAAGATATAAAAAAATCTACTATTGTAGATGCTGGATGTGGATTTGGTGAATATTATAAATATTTGATTAATAACCATTTTAAACCTTTGAAATATATTGGATATGATTGTGAACCTCTTATGGTTTATGAAGCAAAAAAACGGTTTGATAATGTAGATTTTGAAGTTAAAAATATTTTAACAGATCGTTTAAGTAGTGTTGATTATTATATATCTAGTGGAGCTATGAATATACTTAATATAGATGAAGTTTATAAGTTTATAGAAAAAAGTTTTGCATATAGTAATAAAGGATTTATATTTAATATATTAAAAAGTTGTAGTTTTAATAATATAGATATAAAACAACTTTTGGAATTTTGTTATACATTGACACCCAAAATAAAAACAAGAGATAATTATCTTGATAATGATTTTACTATTTTTATGGTAAAATGCAATCCAAATCATAAGGAATAAAATGAAAAAATATTTAATTAGTTTAATTTTTACTATCACATTTGCAAAAGCTGGTCTTATAAATGCTATTGCATTGCTTGTTAATAATCAACCGATAACTTTATATGATATAGATACCAAAATGGAAACTTTACATATCTCAAAAGCAAAAGCTGTTGGATTATTGATTGATGAGGTGTTGTACAAACAATTATTGATAAAATATGATATAGAAGTGGATAGTTTTGATTTGGAAAATTATATGCAAAAGTTAGCTCAAAACAATCATATGAGTTTATTTGAATTTAAAAATGCCGTAAAACAACAACAAAATTATGAAAAATTTAAATTACAATTAAAAGATCAATTAAAACATCAAAAATTAATTTCCAAAATAGCATCAAATAAATTAACAATCGCAACTGATGATGATTTGAAAATTTATTATAATAATCATCAATCATTATTTCAAATTGCAAATAGTATTGATGTGATACAATATAGTTCAAAACAAAAACAGTTATTAAAAAAATTTAAACACAATCCAATGATGATGGATAAAAATGTTGTGGTTAAAAATTTAACTTTAAAGCAAAAAGATTTAGAACCACAAGTTAAATTTATTGTTAATAAAACAAAAGAAAAACAATTTTCAGCAATATTTATTGCTAATAAGTCGTACAATATGTTTTATATAGTAAAAAAATCTGATATTCAATATATAAAATTTGCAGATGTGAAAAATAAAATTTTTCAAATTGTTATGAAACAAAGAGAAGATGATTATTTGAAAAATTATTTTGAAAATTTGAAACTTACTGCTAATATAAAAATTTTACGATAGTTTGGATATAATGCAAAAATATATAAATAGTGATATTAAATAAGGAATATAAATGTTTGAAGTAGTGATTGGTTTAGAAGTGCATGTACAATTAAATACAAATACAAAATTATGGTGTGGATGTGCCACAAGTTTTGGTGCAAAACCAAATACAAATGTGTGTCCTACATGTTTGGGTTTACCTGGAGCATTACCGGTACTTAATGAAGAGGCAGTATATAAAGCTATACAATTAGGAACAGCTATTGATGCAAAAATCAATCAAAAGTCAATTTTTAATAGAAAAAATTATTTTTATCCAGATCTTCCTACAGGGTATCAAATATCACAATTTGAAGTACCTGTTGTTGGAATGGGTTCTATAGAGATAGATTTTGAAGATGGTACAACTAAAACTATTGGTGTAACTAGAGCTCATCTTGAGAATGATGCAGGAAAAAATACTCATGCAAGTGGATATAGTAAAGTAGATTTAAATAGAGCTGGAACACCATTATTGGAAATAGTATCTGAACCAGACATGAGAAGTGCAGATGAAGCTGTTAAATATTTGAAAAAATTACATTCTATTGTGCGATATATAGGTATAAGTGATGCAAATATGCAAGAGGGTAGTTTTAGAGCTGATGTTAATGTATCAATTAGACCAAAAGGGGATGAAAAATTATATACAAGATGTGAAATCAAAAATATGAATAGTTTTAAATTTATTGAAAAAGCGATAAATTATGAAGTTCAACGACAAATAGAAGCTTGGGAAGATGGAGTTTATGAACAAGAAGTTGTGCAAGAAACAAGACTTTTTGATGTAAATACAGGGGAAACAAGATCAATGAGAGGGAAAGAAGATGCTGCTGATTATAGATATTTTCCAGATCCGGATTTACTTCCTTTGATTATTACTGATGAAATGATAGAAAAATATTCACAAATTCCTGAACTTCCAGATGCAAAAAAAGCTAGATTTGTGGAAAATTTTGGATTAAAACCATATGATGCAGGAGTTATTTGTGCTACAAAAGAGATGGCATCTTATTTTGAAGAGATGTTACAATGTGGCATTAGTGGTAAGATGGCAACTACTTGGTTAACTGTTGAACTTCAAGGAAGATTTACAGAAGGTATGAGTGTAACTTCATCACCGGTAAGTGCTAAAAAACTTGGTAGTTTGGTAAAAGCGATTGAAAATGGAGATATATCTGGAAAAGCAGGTAAAGAGGTGCTTGATTATTTAATGCAAAATGATGAAGATGTAGAATCTGTGATTGAAAAACTTGGACTTAAACAAGTAAGTGATGATGGAGCAATATTGTCTATGATTGATGAAATTTTATCAAACAATCAAGCAAAAGTTGATGAATATAAAAGTGGAAAAGAAAAAATGTTTGGTTTTTTTGTAGGACAAGTTATGAAAGCTAGTCGTGGTAGTGCAAATCCACAAGTTGTAAACAAACTATTGAAGCAAAGGTTATCATAATGTTAAAAATAGGGATAGTTGGAGTAGGAACTGTTGGGCAAAGTGTTTGTCAAATTTTAGAACAAAATAAAGATATTATTACAGCTCGGGCAGGTGTAGAGATTGTACCAACTATTGGAGTGGTAAATAATTTATCAAAAAAACGGGATGTATCTATAAAATTAACTGATAATATTGATGATATTTTAGAAGATGAATCTATCGATATTGTTGTAGAACTTATGGGTGGTGTTGAAAAACCATATGAAGTTGTTAAAAAAGCTTTACAAAAAGGTAAATCAGTAGTAACAGCAAATAAAGCATTATTGGCATATCACAGATATGAACTTCAAGAAATAGCACAAAATAATGCTTTTGAATTTGAAGCAGCAGTTGCAGGTGGAATACCTGTAATTACAGCATTAAGGGATGGACTTGGTGCAAATCATATATTAAGTATCAAAGGAATCATAAATGGTACTTGTAATTATATGCTTGATAAAATGATTAATGAAGGTATTGAGTATGATGTGATTTTAAAAGAAGCTCAAGAGTTAGGATATGCAGAAGCAGATCCAACTTTTGATGTTGGTGGATTTGATGCAGCTCATAAATTATTAATTTTAGCAAGTATCGCTTATGGTATAGATGCAAAACCTGAAGATATAGTAATAGAGGGTATTGAAAATATTTCAAATGAGGATATTGAATTTGCCAAAGAGTTTGATTATGCTGTAAAATTATTAGGCATTGCAAAAACAAGAGATAATAAAGTAGAACTAAGAGTTCATCCTGTATTGATTCCAAATTCACAAATGATAGCAAAAGTTGATGGTGTAATGAATGCTATTAGTGTTATAGGTGATAAAGTTGGAGAAACACTTTATTATGGAGCTGGTGCTGGAGGAGATGCAACAGCTAGTGCTGTTATAGCAAACCTTATAGATATAGCACGAAAAGGTAAAGGTTCCCCTATGCTTGGGTTTAAAAAACCACTTGAATCTGGTTTGAAACTTGCTTCTAAATATGATATACATACAAAATATTATATCAGACTTGAGGTTGGGGATAAAATAGGAGTATTGGCAAAAATAACCAAAATATTTGGAGATAATAATATCTCAATAAAAAATATGGTACAAAAATCAAAAGATAGCAATAGTGTTAATTTGCTTTTATCAACACATATTTGTAATGAAAATGATATAAATAATGCATTGGATACACTTGCAAATGATAATTTGGTATTATCAAAACCTACTATGATACGGATTGAGGAGTAGAGTGTTGACTTTGTCAGAGGTTGAGCAAATTATTCAATCTAATGATGCAGTGATGCTTTATTTTAGTGGTGCTAATTGTGGAGTTTGTAAAGTATTACATCCTAAAATTGAAAAAGCATTTTCACAATATTATCCACTAATAAAACAAATAAAGATAGACGTGGAACAATACCCACAAATAGCAGGGCAATTTGGTGTATTTGCATTGCCTACAATTGTTATATATTTTGATGGTAAAGAGTTTAATCGTAAAAGTCGTAATATATCTGTAGATGGATTATTATCTGAAATTAAAAGACCTTATGAGCTGTTTTTTTAGGGAGAACTACAATGTACGCTATTAAAGTTATTATAAAATATCTATTTTTTACATTTTTATTTATACAATTAATTCAAGTTGATATTACTAATCCAAAAACAGATAAATCACTTGAAATTCAAGCACCAAAACCTATTATGGATATATTTCATCGTGCTTGTTATGATTGTCATTCCAATAGTGTAAAAATTCCATGGTATAGTAAAATAGCTCCAATGTCATGGGAAATATCAAGACATATAAATGTAGGACGACAATGGTTGAATTTTTCTGTATGGAATAGTTATACACCAGAACAAAAAGATAAAAAACTTGAAGAGATATATAAAGCTGTACATATTAGTATGCCATTGAGAGATTATGTATGGATACATCATGATGCAGAATTATCTAAAGAAGACCGTGAATTAGTAAGACAATGGACAGGTAAAGCGCCATTTTAAATTTGTTTTATGATTTTGGTTGATAAAAATTACATATTGTACCACTGCTTTGTTTCACTACAATAGATGGTATCTGTTTTGATTTAAATCCATAAGCTTTGCAACCATGAGGTTGATTTGGTTGCCATGTTACATAATAAAATTTACACTTTTGACATATAATTCTTTCTTGCATAACGATATATTAACACAATTTTTCAAATATTTCACTTAACATTTTTAAATAAGACTATTTTTATCTTATTTAAGATACACTTCGTTTATAAAATAAAAAGGGGAGCAATATGGAAGTTTATTTAGATAATAATTCTACAACTCAATTAGACCCAAAAGTAAAAGAGGTTTTGTGTGATACAACCGATATTTTTGGTAATGCAAATGTTATTTATAAACAAGGTATTGATACAAGAGCTGCATTAAATGAAGCTTATGATATAGTTTATGATAGTTTAAACGCAAGTGATGATGATGATATTATTTTTACAAGTTCAACAACAGAAGGAAATAATGCTGTTATAAAAACATTTTTAGATTTGTTTTTACAAGGTAGTGGAAAAAATCATATTATTACAACTGTAGCAGAACATGCAAGTATAAAATCACCACTTGCATATTGCAAACAATTTGGTATGGAAGTTACTTATTTACCAACAAATTCTGATGGGTTAATAAGTTTAAATGATTTAAAAGAAGCAATAACTCCAAAAACTGCACTTATTACAGTTTTGTTTGCTTCTAATGAAACAGGTGCAATTCAACCTATCAAAGATATAGCAAAAATAGCTGCTGGAGCTAATATACCATTTCATACAGATGCAGCTCAAGCAATAGGTAAAATTAAAATTGATTTGATAGATTTGGGTGTGGATTATTTCACTTGGTCTGCTCATAAATTTCATGGACCAAAAGGTATAGGTGGATTGTTTATTAAAGCAAAAGCACCTTTTGTACCATTGATACATGGTTCAAAAAATGTGATGGGTGGAAAACGAAGTGGTAGTGTGTACAATAACGGTATCTTTGCTATGGCAAAAGCTATTGAGATGGCAAATAATGATATGAATGTAGCTTATATCAAAAACCACATAGGTGCATTAAGAGATAAACTAGAAGATGCGATTTTGCAAATACCAGATACAAAATCGTATGTTCCAAAAGATAAACGGTTGAACAATATAGTTGTAGCTTCTTTCAAAGGGATTGAAGGGGAAGCTATGCTTTGGGATATGTATCAAAATGGTATAAGTATATCTACAGGAAGTAGTTGTAGTAGTGAAGACTTAGAAGCTAGTGCAGTTGTAGAAGCTCTAGGAGAAGAAACAGCTATTGCAAATGCAACTGTTATGTTTGCTTTGAGTAGATTTACAACACACGAAGAGATAGAATATGTTATAGAAAAATTACCAAAAATTGTAAATAGAATAAGAGAAATTTCTATGACTTATGCAAAACAAGAAGCATTTAGTGCTTTTATTGAAGATCATTAAAAATTAAAGGAGAAATAGTATGGCACGAAACGATTTAGTAAGTGGAAATGTATGGGAACAATACAGTAAAAAAGTTCAAGATAGAATGAACAATCCTGTAGCAATGGGAGAATTAACTCAAGAAGATGCGGATAAACTTGGTGGAAAACTTGTAGTTGCTGATTTTGGAGCAGAATCTTGTGGAGATGCAGTTAGATTGTTTTGGATTGTTGATCCAAAAACAAACAAGATTTTAGAAAGCAAATTTAAATCATTTGGATGTGGAACAGCAATCGCTTCAAGTGATGCGATGGCAGAACTTTGTGTAGGTAAAACGGTAGATGAAGCAACAAAAATTACAAATACAGATGTGGAAGCATTTTTAAGAGATGAGGAAGAAACACCAGCAGTACCACCTCAAAAAATGCATTGTAGTGTTATGGCGTATGATGTTATCCTTGAAGCTGCTGCTCAATATAAAGGGGTAGATAGAGAAACTTTAGTAAATCAAGATATAGTTTGTGAATGTGCAAGGGTAACAAAACAAGAAGTTATAGATGCAATTAGAGCAAACGATATAAAAGAGGTTGAAGATATTATCCGTATTACAAAAGCTGGATCATATTGTAAATCTTGTATTAGACCAGGTGGTCATGAACCAAAAGATATATATCTAGTAGATATTTTAGCAGATGTACGAGCTCAAATGGATCAAGAAAAACTAGAAGCTGCAGCTCAAACAACAGCAAGTGGTGAAAACAGTTTTGATAAAATGACAATAGTACAAAGAATCAAAACTGTTGATGCTATTATTGATGAATATATCAGACCAATGCTAGTAATGGATGGTGGGGATATGGAAATTATTGATATTAAAGAAAATCTACCATATTATGATATTTATATCAGATATTTGGGTGCTTGTGGAAGCTGTGCAAGTGGATCTACAGGTACACTATATGCAATAGAATCAACACTTAGACAAAAAGTTGATGAAAATATCAGAGTGTTGCCTGTATAGTATTTAATCCTTTAATTACCTAATAAACCTTAAATTATTTCCAAGCATTTGCTTGGAAATTAATATATAATTTTATATCATAATATTTGCTAAACTCGTTCTTATTTCGTAGCTGTTATGATACTAGACAGTGTAAAAAAATATGAAAAAAAGACTTAATGAAAAATTAGGTTTTTCTTTTGAATATGACACGGTACCAAACATGGTAAACGCAGATAAATAGGATAAATTATAAAATATTATTTATCCTATTGATATAATTATTTAACATAAAATCCTCAAATTGATTGTTTGAAGAGTATTCATACCCAAATACTTCTTTCCAAAGAGAGTGATCTTCCATACACATATAAAAATATACTTTTTTATGCCATGGTTTGAAACTCTCGTAGCAGTGTTTGAACATCTCTTTTTTAGTAGCTAAATCGTACGATTGTTTGCCATTGATTGTTTCAAAAGGGATTTGTAATATTTTTGTTTTTAGTTCCCTTTCTCTTAATTTTTTTATAACAGGTTTTATAAAAGTTAAAGTTCCCATAGAGATCAGTGCAACTTCATCGCTGGTAAATTGTTCTAACAGTCTGTTGTAAATATTTTGATATTCGTCCAAATAGTTCTCATATACAACAATAGGATGAAAATGAAATCCTACAAGAACACCTTTGTCGGCTAAAGTTCTAGCAGCTTTTATCCGTTGATCAAGTGAGGCAGTTAGATGTTCCTCATTGTCAATAATTGTTTGGGTATTTAAGCTCCAAGTACACAAAATATTTTTAGGTACATCGTTTTCAAGTAAGTATTTTATATTGTCCGATTTTGTTTTGAATTCTAAAATTACATTAGGATATTTTCTGGCAAATTCAAAAAGTGCATCTAAAATACCTTCACGATTTCCCCACATCAGGCTATCGCTACTTTGACCGGTACCAATATGGTATATTCTGTTTGGGTCTAATTTCAGATTTGCTAGTTTTGTTTTGAAATTTTTATCAAATACTATTTTATTTTGGTTATAAAAACTTTGTATAGAACAATAAGAACAATCAAATCCACAAGACTCAACAGCATCTAGTGTCAGTAGATTACAACATCTTGTACCTTCAGAAGCAACAGGACAATTTCCCAATCCAAATCCATCTTTTTCTTTTATATCTATTGTGTATTTGCGTACATCATATTTTATATCTTTGAAATTGTCGTAGTTGTGTGGAGCTGTTTTGAGCTGGTTGTGTATATCTACATAGTATTCAAACAGTTTTTTTGCTAATTGTTTCCCTTGATATTTTTCTAAATATTGTGTTGGAAATATCTCTTGAAGTGATTTTTCGTTCCACATTATAAAATCTTTTTGAATATTGTTTAAGATATTTTTTTGTGAAACTGTAAAATTGTATTGATCTATCATTGTTACTCTTTATTGTATTTAATGGTATTATACCAAAAAACGGTAAAAGTATAAATACAGTTTAAAAAGCTTAATTATTTTTAAAGTTAATTTTAAATATAATTGCGGTAATTGAAAGATTTAGTAGGGACATAGTTGCATTTATGTAGTTATGGCTTGAGTTTTTTAGCTCAGGTTACGCAAGCCGAACGACTTTTGATAATTATATTACTTAAAGGATTTTAGAATGAAAAAAATTTTATTCTTAATGGTTGCTATCGCAACTGCTGCATTTGCTAACGACGGTGCTGTTGCAAATGAAACATTAAAAGCTTATTCAGTACTTGCTGCTGGTATTGGTCTTGGACTTGCTGCACTTGGTGGTGCTGTTGGTATGGGTAACACTGCTGCTGCAACAATCGCTGGTACTGCTAGAAACCCAGGTATGGGTGGTAAACTTATGACTACAATGTTCATTGCTTTAGCGATGATCGAAGCGCAAGTTATCTATACACTTGTAATTGCTCTTATTGCATTATATGCTAACCCATTTTTAGGTTAATCAAGAGTTTTTTCAAAAGCTAAAGGGTTTTTGCCCTTTAGCTTTTTTTATTTATGCGAATGTGGTGGAATTGGTAGACACGCTATCTTGAGGGGGTAGTGCCAAACGGTGTGCGGGTTCAAATCCCGCCATTCGCACCAATGTTATTTAGATAACATATTTTTTATAAATCGTTTTACTTTTAATAATCCAAG
>Ga0256828_1000032_pt1 | contig 99351 bp, 95 predicted proteins | sample CV88metaG_FD_185993 | JGI IMG/M metagenome (GOLD analysis project Ga0256828, IMG submission 185993) | Hydrothermal vent microbial communities from East Pacific Rise, Pacific Ocean - CV88 | ecosystem: Environmental > Aquatic > Marine > Hydrothermal vents | place: Pacific Ocean: East Pacific Rise...
TAGGAGGAAATCCATCTCCCCAAGAGAAAGCCTCTCTCAAAGAGAAAACAGCCAAATTTTTTGGAACAACGGTTGACAATATTACCATTGATAATTTCGAGGGAGGTTTAGTAGCTACAGGTTACAAAGCGACTTATCAGGGGACGCTATATAACTGTTTTGAACATAGTCTTTATGGGTATGTCCAGTGTAAAAAGCCTGGGTATTAGTAGAAGATTTATATTGTGATATATAGGGGGATTTTTTGCAAGTATGCTATAGAGTAAAGAAAGTCAACAAAAATTGGCTTTTAACCACGCTATTTTTAATTTATATTTTATTATAGCGTGGTTAAAGTGATATATAAATTAAAAATAGACTAATATATAGATATTTGCTACTCTCCACCACAACCTCCATCTCCACAACCATCATCCCCCCAACAAGAACCTCCTCCACCTCCATCATAATGATTTGAATTGGATACATCCTTTGGCATAAGGTTTACAAAAACAGGTAATCCAAAGGGAATTAGAAAAAAAGGATCAATCAAATAGAGCATCCAAGCAATAATAATTAAGATAATAATGGCAATAAAGTTTTTAAAAAAATTCATCTTACGATTACTATAGGGATCTAGCATCCATAAAGCTATAAGGTATAAAAAGAGATAGAAATATCCATTTGATAGCACATAGAGTATTATTTTTTTAAAGGGGATATTCTCTTCTTGTTGTTTATGGTTTTCATAGGCACGTTGATGATGTTTCTCAATATATTGTATCTCTTCTTTCACTTTATTTTCAGCATTTGGAAATGGTACTATTTGACTCTTTTCACTGCTTATATTATCAACTTTTTTTACTCTTTTTCCAAAAAGAGCATCACGCTCTTTTTGCTCTTTCTCTTCTTTTTCTTGTTTAAGACCATCTTCGTATTGCTGTTTAAATGAAAAGCTCATATAGTTCATGTGCATAGAAAAGCCAAAAGGGTCATCTAAGATAATTTCTGTCTTATCATCAATAAATTTTACATACTCATGAGAACCTTTTTTATCTTCTATAAGTTGATAATGCTTTGATAATAACTTCTTTAGGTCATAAAATTTATAATCTTCAAAAACAGTATAAAGAGCAACAAGTTTTTGATTTTTATCAAAGATAGCCTTTGCTTGTTTTATACCATCAAAATCAATATTCAAGATACGATACATCTCTCCTTGACTATATTTATTAATACCCTCTTTTTGAACGTTGTATTTTTGCTTTAACTCTTGAATGGTTGTTTTCTCTATCTCTAGTCCAAATGGAGCAGGATTTGCCATAGCAATTATAGAGAGAACTATATATAGTTGTGTTATTAATTTTATTTTCATTACTTTTCCTCTTAAATACTAAGTGTCTCAATAATACGCCAACCTTTCTCAGTTTTTTTTAGGCTTATATCTCTTTCAACTACACCCCTATCATCTTTTTTGAAATTGCCAAATTTCATTCTCAATGCCATAATAAAAAAGGTATCAAATAAGCCCTGATTTACTGTTTGTAATTCATCTAACCCATACTTAAATCTCATCATATATCTAACGGTAGCAACATAAGTATTTTCATTCTCTTTATATCCGTTCATTTTATAAAAAGCCTCAACTTCAATCAGCTCAGATATGCCACTTGCCTCAAAATTTTCAATAAGCTGTTCTTCTATCTCTTTATCACTGGGTTTATCAGAACAACCTATAAATAGAAATAGAGAAGAGATAATAAGTAGTAAAATTAATTTTCTTTTCATCTTTATCTCCTATTTAGATAGTAACTCTTTTAGTCGTTTATAGTTTTCACACCCTTCTTTATCTTTTAAATCACAAGCTTTACTAAAAAACTTTTTGGCTTTTATATAATCTTTCTTACCATTAACATAGATTACTCCAAGTATATTACAACCAGCTCCATTTCCATGGCTACAAGCTTCGTGATAGAAATTTATAGCTTTAGAGATATCTTTTTTAACTATTTTCCCATCTATATAGAATGAACCCATATTAAAACAAGCTTCCCCATCTCCATAATGACATGATTGGTTAAAAGCATTGAATGTATTTCTTAGTTCCCCTTTTTCCCAATAGATGATAGCCGAGTTAAAACATCCTTTTGCATGTCCTGAATCACAAGCAATTTGATAGAGTTCTAGGGCTTTGGATGTGTCTTTTTTAGTGACTTCACCTCTTTTGTACATGCCTCCTAGGTTATAACAAGCACTTGTTTTATCTCCATTTTTACAAGCCTTGGTATAGAGTTTAAAAGCTTTTGCTTTATTGACAGGAACACCTTTTCCTTGATAGTAGCTTACACCAAGGTTATAACACCCTTTCATAAAATTATTATCACAAGATTTTCTATAATATTTAATAGATTTAGGTAAGTCTTTAGTAACCCCTTGAGCATTTTCGTACATAATTCCAAGGTTATAACAACTTATTCCATCATTTAAGTTACAACCCTTTTCTAAAAATTCTCTACCTTTGACATATTCTCTATTTTGAATATATTTCATTCCTTTCAATCCATACTCTAAAGGAGAAAGGCTAACAACGGTAGATTTTTTTTCAGTGCTTTTTTGAGTTTTCACTTTATTGTAAGAAGAACTCTTCTTTATGTTATTTTGAATAGTTTTTTTATCTACTCTTTTAGTTTTAATATCCTTTTTAGTGCTACAACCACTCAATAGTAATAACAGCATAATCATTAATATCTGTTTCATAATTTTCCCTTTTTTAACTTGTTTAGCGTTGATTCAACACCCGATAGGCATTACATCCATCTCTGTTTTCTAGTTCACAAGAGTGACCAAAAAATTTTTTTGCCTTGCTATACTCTTTGGCATCAAAATAGACTCTTCCTACAAGATTACACGCATCGGGGTCTCCTTGGTCACAATATGCAGAGGATGGATTTTTTCCGTAACAAGCATCTTCCATGATTTTGATTGCCTTTGCTTTATCTTGTTGTATCCCTTTCCCTAAAAGATACATCGTTCCAAGAGAGAGACACCCACGAGAACTACATCCTACAACTTCTTCTCCAATACAGGCACGACGATATAACTCTACAGCTTTTGGACTGTTCTGTCTAACTCCTTTTCCTTCAAGGTACATATGTCCCAAATTAGAACATCCTCCTGCACTGCCATCATCACAAGCTTTTTGATAAAGTTTTTTCGCTTTAAAGTAGTTTTGTGGTATGCCTAACCCAGATTGGTGCATCCAAAACTACTATTTTTGTCGCATGATTGAATAAAAAGTTCTAAAGCTTTTTTATTATCTACTTTAACCCCTTTACCATTACTGTACATAATACCTAAAGAGGCGTAGGCTTTGGGATAGTCCTTCTTGATGGCTTCTTTATAAAATGCTATTGCTTTAGTATAGTCTTTCTTGACCACAATACCATTATCATAAATTCGACCGAGATGAAAGCACCCCTCTCCAATCCCTTTATCACATGCTTTTTTTAAAAGTTTTTCTGCCTTTTTAATTTTTTTCTCTTTTAAAAGTTCTAAACCCTTTTGAAGGTTTTGATTGGAGTTATCCTCTTTACTATTTACATCAGCAAATAGAAGTATGTTCAAGATTACAAGAGCGGTTAGTAGTTTCATGATTTTTCCTTTTTAAATAATTTAATGAACCTTAAATGTTCCATGAATTCGATTATTTTGTAAAGATAAAAAATAGAGGCAAAGCTTTTTTGAAAGCAAACTATTTTATGGGTATATCGTAAATTTTTACTTCGACATCTTTGCCGTTGATAATATATGATGCTTTTAAGTTAAATATCATCCCACTTTTTATGGCAGGAAAAGTAACTTTAGAAAAAACTGTTCGTTTAGGGTCTATTATTGTTTGATTATTATTATTAAAAATAGAATTCATTCCATTATAACTTTTTTCTCCACTATCATTTGTCATATAACTAGATATAATTTCTATAGATAATGGCTTATCCGTTTTGTTATGGTATTCAATAACCATATTTACACCCTCGATATATCCTTTAGCTATCTTAGTATACTTTATCAAAACATCCTCATTCTCAAAAAAATACTTACCACGAGATTTACTAGAAGTTTTTGAAGATGTAGCCGATGAGGAGCTAGAAGACGAACCACTAGAGACTTTTACACTATTTTGCCCCATCAATTTAGCCACACTCCCCACCTTTGGAATCTTAGTAGAAGCACTTGCAATAATCTTAGCTGACTCCACCGAGATTATCCGAGCATTGACCTTAATATCATTACCCAAATCGGTTAGAGAACCTGTCACAATGGAGTCTACATTTAGAATCTTGCCAACCTCTTTCATGGATTTTGGGTCTAGTAGTCCACTACTAGAGAGTTTGAGCTGTTTGAGTACTTTGTTTAGCTGTCTTCTCTCGACAATCTCGTAGCCTTTATCTTTTTTGTGTTTGAGAAGCTCATTGATTAGCTCTTCTGCTAAAAAACGCCCAAGGTCATTGACATTATCATTGAGGTCGCTAAACTCTATAACGGCTATCTTTTTTTTGCCCTCTTGAAGCATACTCTCCGATATGGACTTTCCTAATTCGACTACACCCGATTCTAGGTTAGATGCTCCAGAACTTGGAATGGTTAGGATAAGTAGTGAGAGTAGTAGACTTTGTGTGATGCTTTTCATCTTTATTCCCTTACTGTCTGCATATTTATATTATATTACTTTAAAAAAAGTTATTTTCTACATAAAAATCATTTATTTTGTTTTTTAAAAATAAAATCTGTTATTTTGGACATTTTTTGGTAATGAGATAGATTATAATTTGTTAAAAAATAATAACAATACGCTGTTTTGATTTTAGTTCAAATCAGCTTTTACAAATTCAATTAACTCCTCAAAATCCCCCCGATACTCACGCATCACATACCCAATAATCTGAGCCTTAATCACCATCTCCTCTTTACAAAGAAATTGAGCCACCACATAAAAGAGACCATGCAGATCTTTTAAATCCAACTCATAGCGGATAAAATCTCTAAACTCAGTAGAGTCATCTATCGCCTTCATAAACTTCTCATCAGTTTTGAGTTTTTCAAGCATATAGACCTCAGGGGCGTTGGTTCCTACAAATTTACGGAACATCTTTTCTCTGTTGGTCTCAAAGACATCATCAAACAGCTCTCCCTCTTTTAGGACATATTTTTTGTACCAGTTTGTTAGCTCTTTTTGGGTTAAATCTCCGTCTGCAATTCCCACGGCTTTGCCTAGCAGTGGATTGCGATAGTGTGAACCTACCATTCGTACTACATTCTCTTTGCTTCCTACATCTACTAGGTTTATTCTTTTGAGTAGTGAGCTAGGAAACAGCTCTTGGAGCATCATCTTTGCGATGTGGTCTTCGACATAGACGGTAAGTTCAGCAGGGGTTTCGCCTACGAGTTCGCTAAATGCCATCGAGGTGCTAGGAGCGTAAATGACTTCTAGTTTTTCATTAAACTTTTTAAGCAGTATCTTCCCTTTAGGGGGCATGGCATTAAACAAAAAGGGCGAGTGGGTCGTAAAGATAAGCTGTAAGCGTTTGGCATAGACAATAGAGAAGAGTTTCTCTATCAATACCTTTTGGGCTTTGGGATGAAGTCCTAGCTCTAGCTCTTCGATTAGAACAATACTGGAGTTGGGCAGTTCATTGATTCGGCTAATCATGGCGATAATCACCTCTTCGCCTGCCCCCATGTTAAAGTTGCTGTAGCTTAGACCTGAATCGAGGTTGATGCTGTTGAGTTTGAAGTTGACAATCTTCTCTGAGCTATTGACATCGACTGAGCGGAGGGGTTTGTTGAGAATATTGCGAATCATGGCAGTACTCTCAGGGGAGAGTTGCTCTTGAGTAAAGGCAGTGCCACTTGAAGAGAAGGTATTTTTAAAGGTATTAAACTCATGAGCAGGAATCACCCGAGAAACCCCATAAAAGTCACAGTGTCGATGGGGTCGAAGCCGATAATCGTTCCACTTTTTGCCTTTTTTAAGCGTGTGGGTTTTTGCTTTTCCTTTTTGGAAGAACGTGTAGTAAATCTCGCTCTTTTCATGCTTCTGTTCGCCTCTAAAATGGATAAAAAAATCACTAAAGGTATAGTAGGGTTTGGCTTTTTTGGAGTTGGAGAAGCGGTAGGGTTTATGGGTGGTGTCTCGGTTGTGATAGAGACAAGCGATGAGTTGGAGTATGGTGGTTTTACCCACACCATTGGCTCCTGCTATGGCTGTAATGGGGTAATCAAACTCGATGGTTATATCTTGGACACCTCTTAAGCCCACTTCATTAAAGCTGATAGAGCTTAGCTTCTGGTCAAAGTAGGGGGTCTGCCACTTAAAGGCGAGTTGTTTTTGGATAGACATGTTTGTCCTTTTTAGGTTATTCTGGTCTCAATTGTTGGGTTAGTTTCTCAAAACAGTGCATGGCTCCACGCTCGGCATAGGCATCGGTGACATGCTCATCGTATCTGTTGACCTTAAGCGTTTGACGCTCTGCTATCTCGATGAGTTTTAGGTCAAGTTGGCAATCACTTTTGACAAAGGCTACCCCTTGAACAAGTAACTCATGCTGTTGTAGGTGGGTGGTTGCCTCGATAATATAGTTTGCTTTCTTCTCGTCCTCGACTAAAATAAATGCTTTGGATAAAGACTGCTCTATCATAGAGCGGAATTGATTGTTGTTAATATGCAAAATTGCTCTTTTTCTTTTACTTGAAATAGGTGGCTTTGGGGGTGTCGTTTCCTCTGTTTTTGGAGCTAAAGCCCCTGATTCTGAACCCTTTGGATACCATAAAAAAAACAAAGTACCCAAAACCAAAGGCAACCCCAACCATAAATAGTTAAAAGAGGATTTTTTTGAAAGAGATTTTTGGGTTAAAAGCTTACGAAGATTAACACACTCCACTGCATTAAAAGTTCCTGATTGATTGGACAGGGCATTGACCAGTCCAACCAAATAGAGCTTTGTATCTCTACTAAAAAAGACCCCAGCCCCCGAGACCCCTTGCATATACTCTATAGCATCCTCTCCCGAGGTATCACTGGTGAGATTATCCATCTTTATTGTAAAACCCTCTCGTTCTATGTCGTTGCATTTGGCGGTAAAGTTGTGTGGTTTATCTAAGCCTGAGGGAAAGCCACGGATATGGTAGTCTTGTCCATACTCTACCTTGGCAAAGGGAACCTTGGGATAGTGCATCGTAAAGAGGTTGTTATCCAATGCCAAAATCACCAACTCTCCTACTACTTCTATAGCTATCGCATAATATTCTGCTTTGTTTGAGAAGATAAATTTAACCTCATCGGCTTGAATTGGATGTGGAGTCGATGCTTTGCCATAGATACAGTGGTAAACCGTGAGTATAGCGGGATGGTTATGATAGGTTATCAATACTCCTGTTCCTCGCTCTTTGGGGGTAATCACTTGTACAGTTAGCTGTTTGATGTGGTCTTTGATAATCTTTTCTCTCATCCTCTCGATACTCCCTTATACGAATATAGCAATTTTTATAATTCTAGTGTTATATTATAAAGAAAAAGATTATTTTATATGTAAAGTTATTTTTTTTAAATGTAAAATAATTAATTATATTGTTTTGGACATTTTTTGGTTATTTAATAAAGGTGCAGATAGCGGGGTGGGGGTGCAATCTCTTCTTTACAACTAATAGTGTACTATTCCAAGAAAATCCACAGGAATCATTATGAAAAAAGTCGAACTACTCGCACCCGCGGGGAATTTGGAGAAACTCAAAATTGCATTAGGCTATGGGGCGGATGCTGTCTATGGAAGTACAAGTACTTTCTCGTTGCGTATTCGATCGGGTAAAGAGTTTGATATGGACTCGTATGCCGAGGGGATTGCGTATGCTCATGAACGGGGTAAAAAGGTCTATACCACCATCAATAGTTTTCCGTTTAACTCACAGCTTAAGCTCTATCGTAACCATATTGCCCAGATGGCAGAGCTTAACCCCGATGCCCTAATTGTTTCAAGCCCTGGGATTGTTAAGATGGCAAGAGAAGTGGCACCGCATATTCCCATTCATCTCTCGACCCAAGCCAATGTGATGAATGTTCTTGATGCACAGGTCTATTATGACATGGGAGTAGAGCGGATTATTGTAGCACGAGAGATTAGTCTTAAAGATTGTGAAATTATTAAGCGGGCGATTCCTGATCTAGAGTTAGAGATCTTTGTGCATGGGTCGATGTGTTTTGCCTATAGTGGGCGTTGTTTGGTCTCGGCACTGCAGACAGGACGGGTACCCAATCGAGGGAGTTGTGCCAATGATTGTCGTTTCCCTTATGAGATCTATGCACACTCTCCTGAATCTAATACCACCTTTAGACTCGATGAAGAGGAGGGGGTAGGAACCTACATTATGAACGCCAAAGACATGAACATGGCATCGCACATCGATGAGATTCTCGCCTCTGGGGTGATCGATTCGCTCAAGATCGAAGGACGCACCAAATCACCCTATTATGTGGGGGTCGTGACCAAAGCCTACCGCCAAGCGATTGATGATTTCTATGCGGGAGATTTTGACGCGGAGCGTTATCAAAAAGAGCTTCATACCACTCAGAACCGAGGCTTTAGTGATGCCTATTTGCTCTCTAAACCTTTTGAGCGAAACAATACGCAGTCCCATGAGTTTACCATTCAAGATGGAACCCATCAAGTGGCAGGTTTGGTAAGTGAAGATGGGCTCACGTGGCGATGTAAAGACAAAACGTGCGTGGGTGATAGCGTGGAGATTGTCTTGCCTGTGGGGGTGGATATCCAAGAGATGGAGAATGATGCTTGTAAAATTGAGAAGCGAGAGGATGGTTATTTTTTAACCTTTAAAAAGATTGTCTCTACGACAGGTAAAGAGTTTGAGTGTATCCATAGTGGGGATCTCAATGAGATTATCTTGCCTGTTAAGCTACCAAGCTATACCATCCTAAGACGTGGTATTGCCGAGTCCAAAGTTAAAAAAGGACTCGCTATTGACTCAAAAGGTTATCAGAGGTAACAATCAGCTCTTGGCTGGCATTGTGTCCATAGAGTTCGATATAAACTTTGGAGATGGCAATCAAAAAGGAGGTGATCGCAGGTCCTAGGATCATCCCCCAGAATCCATAACTGCTCATCCCTGCTAAGATAGAGAAGAAGATGAGCAGTTCGTTAATCTTAACCGAGCTATTAAGAATATCCTCTTTGATGTATTTAATAATAATCGGTTTAATAAAGGTATCGGCAATAATGGAGATGACAATAATCGAGTAGCTGGTGATAAAAATAGCAGCATTGGCATCAATTGTACTCCACGCATAGAGTGAGACAGGCACCCATACCACGGCTCCACCAATGACAGGGATCAACGAAGCAAATCCGTAGATCATCCCAAAGAGCAGTCCATTAAACCCAAAGAAGCTTGCCATCAGACCAAAAAGAATCCCCTCAAAGATAGCCGTAACAATAATCGAGTAAAATACAATCTCCATGGTTGAAGAGATCTCTGTGAGGATCTTATTGCCCTCTTCATCTCTCATGGGTAGGAGATTTTGCATAATATTAAAGAGCTTCTCTCCATAGAGGTTGAGAATATAGTAAAAGACAATCACAAAAAAGACATTTTTAATAAAATCAACCCCTTTGGTTCCCGCTTTGGTGATGGTGGCGGTGGAGGTTTTGATCAGTTCTAGGATCTTGTCGTTGTTAATGTACTCTGCAACCCACTCTTCTAGTAGAGGCGTTCCTTCGGCGAGTGAGGCAATTTTGTTGGTGGTCTTGGTGATGATATCCATGTCAATTGCGGCAATATACTGCACCCCAATCGTTGCAATATAGATAATGGGAACAAAGAGAATGGTAAAAAGTAATACGGTCAATATAATAGCAGAGACCGTAGCTGAATTGATCTTCCCTGTAATGGTCTTATGGACATTGGCGGTTGCCATGGTGAGCAAAAGTGCTACCACCATGGAGAGAAAAAAAGGTTGATAGATGCTGTAGGCACCCATCACGGCTAGGGCAAACAGAATGGCAATAATTGAATCGGTTTTTCTCATGATTTTAATCCATTGTGGGGGGAGTGAGTCGAAAATGAATATAGGTTTTAGGTGTAGCAACACGTCCACGAGCGGTACGCTCGATGTAGCCATGGGCAATCAGGTAAGGTTCAATCACATCTTCAATGGTTCCCTCATCTTCACTCAGTGCTGCGGCGATGGTGCTAAGCCCCATGGGACGACCCTTTGCTGAGACGAGCAGTTCTAGCAGACGAATATCCTCTTCATCAAACCCAATCTCATTAACTCCAAGTTGATTAAGTCCATATTGGGTGGTTACAAGATTGATCTCATCTTCGTTGGCAACCTCTGCAAAATCCCGTACTCGTCGAAGCAATCGAAGTGCAAGTCGAGGGGTACCACGGCTTCGACGGGCAATCTCTAATGCTGCATCAGCGGTGGTACGTTTTTCAAGTTTAATCGAAGCCAAACGAACAATCTCCGAGAGCTCTTTTGGGGTATAAAACTGCATGCGAAAGTGCATACCAAATCGCTCCCTCAAGGGGTGTGAGAGCATTCCTGCTCGGGTGGTTGCACCAATGAGTGTAAAGCGAGGTAGGTCGATCTTGACCGTTTGTGCGGCAGGTCCTGAACCGATAATGATATCAAGCCTAAAATCTTCCATCGCAGAGTAGAGGATCTCCTCAATCGCGGGGCTCATGCGGTGGATCTCATCGATAAACAGAATATCTCCCTCTTCGATATTGGTTAAGATGGCGGCTAAATCACCTGATTTTTCGATCATGGGGGCAGCGGTGGTTTTGATATTAGCACCCATCTGGACAGAGATGAGATTAGCAATGGTGGTCTTTCCTAGCCCTGGAGGACCAAAAAAGAGAATATGATCGAGTGCTTCTCCTCGGAGTTTACTTGCCTCGATAAAGACTTTGAGATTTTTTTTGATCTGTTCTTGTCCTATGTACTCATCCCATGAGGTGGGTCGTAAGGAGACCTCTTCGATCTGTTCACCTTCGAATTTTTCGATGTCAATGATGCGTTCCATAATTTAGTAGGTAAACTCCTCACTTGGAAATGCTCGGCTTTTAACCTCTTGGGTGTATGCTTCAAGGTGTTCTCGAATTAATCCTGCCCCATCACAGTACTGTTTGACGAACTTGGGTTTAAAGGCTTCAAAAAAGCCAAACATATCGCTCCAGACCAGTACTTGTCCATCGGTATCGACTCCCGCACCAATACCAATGGTGGGGATATTCACCGCTTCGGTAATCGCTTTGGCAGCTTCGCTCTTGACCCCTTCAATAACAAGGGCAAAGGCTCCTGCAGACTCTAGGGCTCGGGCATCTTCGATGAGGTTATCGATATCGGTTTTATCTTTGCCTCGAATCTTATAGCCACCATCGGAGCGTAAAAACTGAGGCATTAAACCAATGTGTCCTAAGACCGCAATGGAGTTATTTGTAAGGGCTTTAACAATATGGGCACGCTCTTTGCCCCCTTCGATCTTGACCGCTTGAGCATTGGTCTCTTGGTAGGCTCGTGTGGCATTATGCACCGCTTGGGTCTCATTGGTATAGGAACCAAAAGGCATGTCGAGTACAATTAATGGCAAGCTAGCTCCATTACAGACCGCTTGGGTATGATAAATCATCTGATCCATGGTTGCAGAGAGAGTATCATCTTTACCTAAAAAACTCATATTAAGACTGTCTCCTACTAGAATCATGTCAACGTTACCGTCAAAAAGCTTTGCAAATAGGGCATCATACGCGGTTACCATGGTAATGGGTTCAACCCCTTTCATCTTGGCAATGGTGGTTAAGGTTACTTTTTTGGCAACTTTCTTGGTCTGCATACTCATCGGTTTTCCCTTCTATCTATATATCGGATGATTTTATCAAAAAAATGTATAATATCACCAATATTTTAGAAAGAGTTTATAATGAAAAAATTAGTTGCATATATTACCACGGGTTATCCTTCGTTGGCGTTTACGGTTGATATGGCATTGAGCCTTGCAGAAGCGGGGGTGGATACGCTGGAACTTGGCATGCCTTTTTCTGATCCTGTGGCAGATGGACCTGTGATTGAACGTGCCAATCTTAGAGCACTAGAGGGGGGATTTAAGCTCGATCATCTCTTTGAAGCCTCTGCTCAGATTGCCCCACACCTTGATACCTTATGGATGGGGTACTTTAACCCTTTTTACCATAAAGGGATGGATTTTTTTATTGAGCAAGCCCAAGCAACAGGAGTGAATGGGTTTATTATTCCCGATCTCCCACTCGAAGAGGCTCGACCCTATAAGCCCTTAATGGATGATGCCAACTTAACATTGATTGACTTTATTGCCCCAACCGACAGTAAAGAGCGAATTCAAGAGATCGTAAGTGATGCTAAAAAATTCATCTATCTGGTTGCCTATGCAGGGATTACAGGTGCGGGTAAGAGTGAAGATCTCCAAGAGGTCATCGCTCAGATCAAAGAGTTCACCACCACACCCGTCTATGTAGGCTTTGGGGTTAATGAAAAAACCGCCAAAGCCAAAGCCCAAGGGGTTGATGGCGTGATTGTAGGATCGGCATTTGTGCAGGTACTTTTGGATGAACACCTAAGCCCCTCACAGAAGATTCAAAAAGTAACCGATCTTGCCAAACAGATCAAATCGCAAATCAATGAGTAAAGTCATCTTATATTGACAAGCAGATGAAATCATGTTATAATCACCATTCCCTAAAAAATGGGGGTGACTTGGTTTCGACTGGAGTAGTCGGGGCTATGTGCATGTCGGACTGAGCAATTCCGTGACACGGCTCAAATGCAATAACTGCAAACAATACAGATTACCGTCCAGCTCTCGCAGTAGCGTAGAGTTAAACAAACTTTTGGACTGCCCTGCTGGTGAGTGTCATCTTAGCCAGATTTTGGGTATCACAATCTGATGACTATATCTGCTAGAAGCCATGCTAGCAGACGAATCTTTGGCTGGTCTTGCATAGCCTTGGGTGTTGTGCGAAGCAAGACGAGACAAATCAACACCGACTAAACATGTAGAGTCATAGTCCTAGCTATTTCAGGACACGGGTTCAATTCCCGTCGCCTCCACCATTTAAAACCCTATATTTAAACATCTTAACTTAAAATGTCAGTTTTTTTGTCAGTAAAAAGGCTCAAATCTCTTCTAACTTTTAGTTGTTCACCTTTTATATATTTAGCATAGTGTTGTATAATCATTTGAGTACTGGTATGTCCTACAATTTGGGCGATCTCCATAATACTAAGATTACTGTTTTTCAACATACTTACTATAAAAGTATGTCGCGTAGCATATATTTTTCTATATGTAATATTGCACAAGTTTAATAATTTTTTCCACTCTTTTTTATGTTGTCCTGAAAGTTGAGCATAAGGGAGTCCATCATTTTTTGGAAATAACCAAATTGATTTTTTTTCTATCTCTTTAATATAGGGAATCAGATCATCAAAGATAGGAACCTCCCGAATACTTTTAAAAGTTTTTGGTGTTCTTACTTCTCCTTGAGATAATGCTCTTTTGATCTCTATTACCTTGCTCTCTAAATTGATATCTGATTGCATTAATGCTAATATCTCTCCTGTGCGTCCTCCAGTATAAAAAGAGAATGCTAAAAAATATTTTAAAAAACCTGTAGCTTGAGAAAGTAAACTTTTTACTTCTTCTTCTGAAAAAGGTTCTACTTCTACAGGTGAATGAGATAAAAGCTTTATATTATGGGCTACGTTTTTGGCTATTACTTCCATATCTATTGCAACATTTATAATTCCACGAAGATTAGAGAGATAATTTGTAATTGTTTTTGGAGAATTTCCCAAAGCTTCTCTCTCTTGGATCCATACCTTAATATCATGTTTGGTAATAGAATCAATACGTTTTTTTCCAAAATAACTATTAATTACTGAGACCCTAATCTTAAGCTCTTTAATGGTTTTAAGATGTTTTTTCTCTTTTAAATAGAATTGACTATACTCTTCGAATAATCTAGGTAATCTATTATCTAATTTACTATTAAGTAATTTCAACTTTAACAGTGGTATGACTTCATCTTGAAGTACCTTTCTATTCTCCTTAGTATCCTTCAATCTGGTACTCTTTTGAATGTTTTTACCATTTAATTTATATTGGATATATAAAATATCACCTCTCTTATAAACTCCTACCATGTTTTTATCCTTTCACAGTAGATAATAGGTTCATGATGTTATCAGGTTTAAAATACTTTTTGCTTGATCTGATATCTTTTTGTTCTCTATCCATTCAACCATTACACTTACTTTCCAATTAATTCTCTTTTCTCTTGAAAAGTAGTGTATATTTTCAAAAAAGAGTATATTTCTATTTTTTAAGAGGTAATCCCCACTGTAACCGATATATTTTGCCATGTCATTAGTTTTTAGATATTGTGAAGTTATCATAATCTTTTCTCAAATACTTCATCAAAATCAGTATCATAAATAGCATTATGAATGGCAAACATATCTTCAAAATCTTCCCAATGAATATTGAGGTTATGTAACTCCCCATCGAGAACACCACGGCGGATCAGTTCATTTTCAATGTTCAAGAATTTGGCTAGATTCTCATGTTCAAAATTAAAATTAAGTCGATAGTCCCATAACTCATTGATACTCATGGATCTAACGGACTTAAACTTATAGAGTGGCTTGGGTTTGGTTCCTTGGGTCATGTAGAGGGTTCGTCCTATGTGTTCATAGTAGACAGGGATCAAACGTTCTTTTAACGGTATAGGCTTTTCTTTCTCAATGAATTTTAATTTAAATGGTTGGATGGGAACTCTTTTGGGTTTTTTCTTACCTGCCTCCCTAATAAGGCGACCCGATGAAGAGTAGAGTTGAATCAATCCATTATCATAGATTATTTCTCGACCATTAAAGTCGACCAAGCGGAAGGTATCGTTTTCACTATCTGATTCAAAGAGATACAGATCTTGTTTGGCTGAAAACTTTTTAATCTCTGTTAAGGCAAACCAATCACTATCAATCAGGGAAGCCTTGTAATAGACCCATTGAGGAATGAGAGTATGAGAGGTGATAATACGTGGTATACGATGCTTTATGTACCATGCTTGAAGGTAATCAATTTCTTTGTCATCACGGACATTTCTAAATGACTTTAATACATACTTGAGAACATATCCATGAGGTGATTTAATATCCCATTGAAAACCTTGCGTCTCTTCGGTTCCATCGGGTAGAGGTTTGGTGCAGATCCTACCATTTTCATAATAGGTCAAAGGTTTGGCATTTTGTGGAGCTGAAAAGTAGCGATGAAAAGCATTGTATAGATCTTTACGATAACGCTCATTGACATAAAGAAGCATGTGATAATGAGGTACACCACTTTTCATGGGTTCAGTTACCCTAATATAGGCATATTCATCCCCTGCCTTTTTGATCTTTTTAAAAGCATAGGATCTCAAGAATCCATACATCTGGTACGATAGAAGATTATAGAGCTGTTTCACGGTTAAAGGTTTTTGATCTCGGATATCATCAAGGATATAACCGTATCGATCATCATTAGGAACAAGTCCTTTAACCTGTTCACCTGTACGACGTAAGTAGATCTCTCGATCAATGATCTGATACTTGGCATAAAATTTTCTAAATTTCCCCTTGAGCATCTCATGAAACGGAGCGTCCAGCGTAGCCGTCATAAAGATAGGATCCAGATCAAACGCTAATGCGTATGAGTTTAAGGTATTAACCTTATTTAAAACCCTAAAGTAATAACGTTCAGAGTGGTTGGGAGAGAAGGAAACTTCCAATAAACTCTTGGTTTGTCCACTGGGTGTTAAGAATTGTGAGTTTTTTAAAAAATCTCTTTGATTACTTATCTTCTCTTTGGTATAATTTAAGTCATCGACCGTTAAGCCGTATTTTAGAATGCTCATTTCATTCTCCTTTACTGGTATTGGTTGAGAGGGGGTCTCTTTCACCCCCTAAAATTTTAAATATCTTCTAATTGCTTTATAAAGATACACAGCTTTCATAACTATTTTCATCAAATCAAACGCTTTCAAATTAATCCTTTATATTGGTGTAAATGAATCCATTGTTTTAAACCCTTGTTTCTCTGTTTTAGGTTTAGAAAGAAAAGTACTTAAGGTATCATTACAGATCACATAGATCATGGTCATACCTTGCCCCATATTGATCTTATCTACTACTGTTACAAAATAATTATCCTTGAGATAAGATAAAAATTTTACAGGGTAATCAATATCTCCTTCAATCTCTCGAATATTAAAATAACCATCATCCCATACCACAAAGGTATAAAGATTTTGATTGCTATTGTCTACTTTATGTTTGGGTTGTTCCCGTTGTAAAATCTCTTGAACTTGTTGATCTACTTTGTGGGATGTTTCCTCTTGAGAGGGAGAGGAGACAAATATTGATATAAAAAAGTAAAGAGCCAAAAATAAAAAGAGTAAAAGAATAATAAAGAGCCAAAAGAATCGCTTTAAAATACTTGGACTCTCAACCTTATCACCAGAAACATACATATCATAAACCTGCTGCTCTTTTGGTAGTGTAAACTTCTTGGATAAATTATCTTCAGTAAGTGGTAGCCCTGCATACTCCATATAACGGATCTTATTTTTATTAAATTGCTTAACAGGAGGATAGGCTTTGTAAACAAGGTTAAAGAGATGGTAATCAGGTCTAAGTAATGTATACTTTTGGGTAATAAGATATAACTCTATATAGAGGTGTCGGTGTTGAGTAATAAACCATACCAGAGCAGGCTCCAGTTTAACCGATTTTCCAAAATAATTCTGAGCTTCATCCACTACAATAAGGACTCGGTTATTTTCATCTACATTTGGAGGGAGAATATTAAATTTTTGTAAGATCTCAATGGACTCTTTAAAATCCCCATCCATTGCTACTTGAGAATTATAACAGTCAATTAGGATATTATTTACAAATGATCTAAATTCAAGAGGTAAGATTTTATCGGTTTGTTTAATGCCATCAATATTGGTAAAGATCTTAGCATACTTATCCCCGTCATGATACATTTTATACACCGCATAATAACTCTTTCCTGATCCCTGTAGACCTTCAATCAATACCGCCATAGTGTGACACTCCTATAATTTTAAATTACACCCTCATTAATATACCAACAAATGTTATGGAATATCTCATACCTAAAATAGTAGCAATACCAGATATATAAAAAACAACAGCTAAATAAAAACTATTCCATAAAGCACTTAAAAAAATATCCAAACCAATTAAACCCGCAAAACAGCCTAGATCTAAACCATCTAAAACAGTAAAATTTCCACTAAAGGCTCTATTTGCTGTTTCAACTAAGAGATTTTTTATATCAGGTGCAAAGATCAAAAAAAACCCAACAAAGGTTCCAAAAATAATTAACTTAATTACTAATTTTGCTAATTGAACAACATCAAAAACGGGAATACCAGGTATCATAATTCTCCTTTTAAGCTTTTTCTACAAAAGATTTAAAAATATAAAAATAAATTCTAAAATTTACCCATGCTAAAAACAATGTATAAATTATTTCAAGATAAGGACGTAACTTCGAGGCAATGGACAAATCTAATTCAATAGTAGATCCAAACACAGTAAAACTAAAAGAGCAGTTACCTGAAGAAGTAAATGCAGGAGCAAAACCAGTAAACTCACCAACCATTGAATTAAATGTATTTAAAATAGAATTATGAACTGTTTCATAGGTATTGTTTAAATTATACATACTCTCAATACTTTGAGTGTCAACTTCTTGGAAAAGAGAATCAGCTATAGATTTACCAATATTATCAATAGAATCTTGAATATTTTTGAGATCCTCATGATTACGATCCGACCCATTAGTAATATCCGAACGAATCCCCTGAAGAATATTGTTAGCATCTCCTGTATCCACCTTGATCTCTCTTAAGATCGCATCCGTTGAACTGCTATCATAGTTATAATTTACCGTTACATTCCCATCGGGATTGGTTGTGGTTCCCGTGGTGGTTGTGGTTCCATCTGGATTGGCGGAGGTTGTTTGGGTAGTTGTGGTTCCATCATCATTAGTAGTACTGATCTCTGTTGTACTAGTTCCATCTGGATTAACTGTTTGAACTTGAGTAGTAATAGTTCCATCAGGATTAGTAATAGTTGAAGTTGTCGTAGTAGTTCCATCAGAATTTGTAGTTGATACTGCTGTTATAACAGAACCATCTGCCATATTAGAGATCCGTGTGGTTGTGGATCCTGAGGTAGAGGTGTTTACATTGGCGTTGGTTCCTGTAATGGCATAAATAGGATTATAATCCTCTTCATCATTGATTCCATCCCCATCGGTATCTTTTTTTACTGACTCAATGGCATCAATCGCACCATCTCCATCACTGTCCGCAGTACCTTCAACATCATCTCGCTTTCCATCTCCATCAGTATCAGGATTTTTAGGATCAGTACCATTAACTATTTCTGTAGCATCTGGTATAGTATCTTGATCTGTATCTAGATAACCTTTATGCAAACAACAAGTATCTAAAAAAGAATCTCCAGTTTCCCATGAAGCTTGATCATAAGAGATGTAATCAACACTATCTAAACAATCATCAAGAGTTGAATCACTTAAAGGATCTGTTTCCCAGTCTTCACCTTTTTGAGTACAGTCATATTTTTGAAGTTTTGGAACAAAACATTTAGCAGAAGCATTACAATCAATCCGCCCCTCATCTATTTCATAGGGAGCTGATTGACATTCATTGGGGAGAGAGTCAGCATTAATTGCCGTGGCATATAGTTCCCATTGGGTAAGATCTCGATCGGGGAAGGGGATATCATCAAGAGAACATTCACAATTATAATAATGATGTTTAAAATCCATTGTTTCATGCCAATAATAACGAATATCATTAACATCATCATATATATCATCATAACTTGAATTGGTTTGCTCTACCATATGCCCTAACGCAGCACAATAATTTGTCTCAATATCTCCATTGTCATTATCGTCAATAAGACTTTGATAACGATAAGGTTTAGGATCACCATCCCCATTTGTAACAGTTTCAACTTCCCCAGCCCCATCATAAGAATAATCACCATAAGAGGAACAGCAATTAGGATCCTCTAAATATTTACTATCTGGTGGAAATTCAGTATTAGAACTGAACAAAAAAAATGTAAATAAAAAAAATAAAAAAATTACTCTCATCCTAATTCCTCATCAAAGCCATAACACTCAACCCAATAAAAATAGGTGCTGAGATATAGACATAAATCGAAAAGAAATAGTTAAAGACTTCGCTATTGGTAAATGCTAAAACTTCCATTTTTCCCATCCCATTACGGTATCCAAACTTTTAAATACCCCTGTAAAAAATAGAAAACTACCAATAAATATTATAAGCTGATCCCAGATCATTATCTTCTCCCTTGTAATACAAATAAAAAACCAACCAAGAAAACCAACATAAATCCTAAGAGATTTGAAGTGATTCCCATTAGTAGGTTATATTCAGATTTAGAGAGTACTAAGCGTGAATTATCGGTGCAGTTGTTATCGATAAAATGGTAACGATTGCAACGCTTTTTTAAAAAGTGTTCAGAACCATCAAGGGTATAAATAACCTTGCATTTTCCATCTTCGTTATAGTAGTCAGAAACACAAATATCCCCTTCAATATATTGGATCTCTGTACTCATGATAGTTGCGGTAAAATAAATTAAAAAAAATAGAAGCTTTTTCATTATCGTATAAATCTCATTACATGAGATGCCACCCATAAAACAGCCGAATAGCCAATATACATCAACATTAAACTCTCAAAACTAGCTAAATCAAATTCAAAATTCATATATATCTCCTATCTTTTTAACTCCCCCAAAAGGAGGAGGATTCAGGGAAGTAAAAGTTACTATCGAAGAAAGTTAACAACTTTACGAGCAACCCAAATAATTCCCAATGCAGCAAGCATGGTAACGGCGATGGTTTCAACTGGTGCAGTATCAAGTGCAACACCAGAGACATCAACAGCAGCATTAGCCATAGTTCCACCAAGTACACCTGCTAAAATCAGACCTTTTTTAACTGTCTCATTCATTTTTAATTCCTTGTTTTGTATTAATATTTTACGTCAAATTAGACGGAGTCAAAAGACTCAAGAGATAGGGTTAAAAGGGAAAAAGGAGGTATGTTTTATTATAAAAATTACCCTATCTATTGAATCTTTAGTGGTAGGGAAATTCCCTACTTCTTTTGATCGGCTTGTTTCTTCATCTGTTTTTCCATCATAAGAATAAATGCTTTGGAATCAAGTAAACAGGTTGCTTTTGATGTTGTTGCATCCACAGACCGAGGGATTGAAATAGGCACATTAAAGACCACATTACCTTGCTTAAGAACACGGATATATTCATTAAGGGGTTTAATATCACTATCATGTAAACATGGGATCTTTAAATCAATGATGGTATCAACCTCTTTTTCTCCTAAGATCTCATCTTCAACCATTTCAGTGTTTATTACCTTAAATGATACAGATCCATTATATTTGATTTGTCTACCATTTCTATCGCTAAATGTACCGCTAGCAGTAGGCTTAATTGACCCGATCTCATTTACTTGCAGGTGTAGTTCGAAGCCCTTTTTTACGGTTGTGCTGTTACTCATGGTTTGTCCTTTAGTTTATATATTGACACTCTACAAGAGGGCTTAAGTGTTTATGGGTAGGAGTGTCGAAATCCCTCATAAACGTGGATCTTAAGCCCGAAAAAATTAAAGGTTATATACCTTTTGAATTTTGTTCAAATTTTTCATGAATGAAATGAAAGACTCTCCAAAATTTATTGCCAATTGAATATCATTTAAATCTTGTTTCCAGACCTGGTATTTAAAATCATTTAATTTGATTTTGACTTGAGCAGGAAAATTATCCCCATTAAAATAGTTAGACTTAATTGCAAAACGATAAATATCAACCAAGATCTTAAAGATCTGATTAACGGTCTCTTTAGAAATTTGTTCAGACTTATATGATCCTGAAAGTAGGCTATTAGCAAAGTTTTGATAATCTGTTAAATTGAGTGTCGAAATCTCTTTATTACCGTATACAGGCTTGATAAATTTGTTATATAATGTTGTATTGTGAAGTACAACTTTAGAATCATCAAGATAAGCCTTTAGTTCTATGTATTCGGTGAATATTTCTTGTATTTTCATTTTGACACTCCATATCCATCTAAAGCGTAAATTATTTACGATTTATTTATTTAATCTGATAATAGTTTACACTTAACTAAATTAAACTTCATTTAAAAAAGTGTAAATTATTTACAATTAGTAAGGATTTTATGTAAAATGACCAGAACTCAACTAGCAAAGTTATTAAATGTAACCACACATACGTTAAAAAATTGGGAAAAAGATAAGCCAGAATTGGTAAGATTGATTAATCTTGGTCTAAAAACAGATCAAACCATTGAAGAGACTAGAAAATTATTAGAGAAATTAGAAGAGATTGAAAAAAAAGCCAGTTCAGGTAAATTTGAATTAAAATAATTAAATTATTCTTAAATTTAAAAACTAATATTGTATACTCTTTTTATCTTAATTAAAAAGGTTTTGGAGTGTCGAAATATAAATGCAATACTTGTAATAAAATTAGCCGAAATGAATATATTTGTAACCATTGTGGAAGACCTATGAATTATGATCCTCCTACAGAAGAGAAAGGTCAAAAATATAAAAAAGAATTTCCAAAATTATCAATACCAAATATATCATTTACTAAAAGTAACGTAATTGTTGGAAGTATTTTAATTATTGCATTATCCTTTGCTATGAATTCTTATACTAAATATCAAGAACAAAAGCAAATAGAAGAACTAACTAAAGAATATACAAATATGATGAAATCAACTGTTAATACTCTTGAAAAAACACAAGAGAATATAGAAAAAAATTTTGGACAACTCAATAAAAACTTTCATCGATAGTACAACTTATTAAATGTCGAACAACTTTTGATAAGTAGACAAGGAGCCACGCATTTTCGCCCGCCCGCTAAGGCGGGCGGGTCTGAATGCGTGGCTCTATAAACCCGCTACGCGGGCGGGCGAAAATGCTTTTTAAGAAATGGCTCCTAGAGACTAACGCCCTTCGGTTGTTGCCACATCACGTTTATTTTTTCCACTTTGTTCCAAAAATAACTTTCGCGATGTGGTTTAGAAAGTGTCAGTAAAAATGTCAGTAATTTAACCTATTATCTACTGTTATTTTAATATTTTTAATAAATGAAAGCTTTGAAATAAGGGAGATCTAGTTATTGGATATGGGTTCAATTCCCGTCGCCCCACCATATTTTCTTATATCTAAGATATATTTTTTCCTCTATAATTTTTAAAAAAATCTTAACTTTAAAAATTAATATTGTATACTTCGAGACTTTAAAGAAGAAGGTTTCAGTGTGTTCAAACAACTATTATTACCTTTATTTATTTTTACAACTTTTTTATCATCTGAAGAATTTACATTTAGCGAAAAGGTTGGTGCGAGTTTTTTAAATGGGGTGCTAGAAGGTATAACAGGAATAGGCAATAAATTAATAGACTTTAATCTTAGTAAAACGTTGTCCAATATGGATAAGCTTAAGGAAGAGCAAAAAGCTAAAGAGGATCTGAGAAAGCAGTTAAAGGGCAATCATGAGTAAAAAACCATCAAAACTTAAAAAAATAATAGATATTATTTTGGATCGAGAAGCTCAAGAAGAGGTCATGACCCTAGAGGATCCTAAGAATGTAGAGATAGATGAGACACGCTCTAAGCCAAAAGAGGAATCAAAGAATTATCTAACCGTAACCCAAATTGCACAGCATTTTAAAATTGAACCTGTTGAACTTAATAATATTTTTGCTTCTTTAAAGTGGTCATACAAAAAAGATAAATGGTGGATAGCTACAGAGCAGGGCATTGTTAAGGGGGCTAAACAATTTTATCACTCGGCAAGTAAAACCAAATATCTCAAATGGGATGAATCCATCAAAAAAGATTTTGAACTTATTCAAGCGGTTAAAGTATTTAAAGAGAATCATCAATTCAAAGCCATTACACCTAAAGAGAAAGGGAACCGTTATGAGGCGTTTATTGCAGAACACTATAGACGATTGGGTTATGTGGTCTGGGAGCATGGCAAAGAGAAAGGTCGCAAGGATCGAGGGATCGATCTGATTGTTAAAAAGGGTAAAGAGATTACTTTTATTCAATGTAAAAATTGGAAAGAAAATACCCGTTTTAAAATTGATCACAAAGAAGTTAAAGCTTCTCGAACTGAAGCTAGAGCTTTTATGAAAGAGAATCCACTCTTTATTGGCTATAAGGTGAAGTTTCGATATACCTTATCTAGTAATTGTATACACTCTTCTGCTATTAAATATATCGAAGAGACAAAGGGACTGTTTGATTATGAGATTTTACCGATGCTGATGCAGTAGAGAAAATGCCTCGATAATACGAATAGGTACCAATGGTGATTGCGTCTCTCTCTTGGAGATTGTATGTATCACCAACCCCTAATCACAATTTAGATATAATCCCACGAATTTTGCAATCTCTGATTTGCAAACCTTTAATACGATTATCGAGGATATAGATGTTACTTTTTACCCCTGGACCTACCCCCGTACCTGAGTCGGTGAGACAAGCGATGGCAACACCCACACTGCACCACCGTACCCCTGAGTTTGAAGCGATTTTCAAAGAAGCACGTGAGCGACTTATGAAGCTTTTTGGGATGGATGAGTGTGTGATGTTAGCAAGTTCTGGCACGGGTGCGATGCAGGCATGTGTGATTAACCTGTGCAAGGTTAAAGCCTTGACAATCAATGCTGGAAAGTTCGGTGAGCGATTTGGTAAAATTGTCCAAGCGATGGGACGTGAACTTGTTGAGCTCAAATATGATTGGAATAGACCCGCTTCAGTAGAAGATGTTCAGTTAGCATTAGAGAAGAATCCTGATATTGATGCACTTTTTATTCAAGTGAGTGAGAGTGCAGGGGGATTGCGTCATCCTGTAGAGGATATTGCTGCGTATGTTAAATCGGTGAATCCTGAGATTATGGTGGTTGCCGATGGGATCACGGCAGTGGGTGTAGAGGCGATTGATACCACCCATATTGATGCCTTGGTAGCAGGAAGTCAAAAAGCATTGATGTTGCCCCCAGGGTTAGCGATGATTGGATTGAGTCGTAATGCGGTAGAGAAAATCGGTTCGGGTGAAGATTACTACTTTAATTTGGCTTCTGAGATTAAAAAACAGCAACAAAATACCACGGCGTATACCGCACCTACCACGCTGATTATTGGGCTTAATGCTATTTTTGATGAGATCGATAAGATCGGTATGGATCAGCTCTATGCTCAGACTAAAGCCAGAGCAAAAGCGACTCAATCAGCATTGGAAGCATTGGGCTTGAGCATCTATCCAGAGCGACCTGCACCTTCGATGAGTACGGTTATAGATGAGGATGCTGAGCCGATTCGTAAGCTTCTCAAAGGTAAATATGGGGTGAATATTGCAGGGGGGCAAGATCACCTAAAAGGTAAGATTTTCCGTATCAATCAGATGGGATTGATTCCTGTTTATGAGTCAGCTTGGGTAGTTAATGCCATCGAGTTGGCTCTAGCAGATTTGGGTCGTCGTTCTTTTGATGGAGTGGCGAGTCGGGTCTTTAATGAAGTCTATTTTAAAGAGTTGTAGATGATTTTTGAACATGAGATACCCAGTAAAAGTAAGCTCTATTTTGGAGAGTGTGCCAAGATCAAGCGTCAAATAGAGCACGATGCGGCAGAGATGTTGGCTCAAGAGGGGTTTGAGGAGATTGTAACCCCTATTTTTTCGTATCATCAGCACAGTGCTTTTGAGGATGAAAAAAAACTCTTACATCTGCATGATGAGCACAACCATACCGTAACGCTTCGTGCGGATAGTACAGCCGATGTGGTACGGATTGTAACCAAACGATTAGGAAGACGAATCGATGCTAAGAAGTGGTTCTATATTCAGCCCGCACTCTCGTTTCCTACTCAAGAGCAGTATCAAGTGGGTGCAGAGATTTTAGATGGAGCGTTTGATGAGGTGGTCAATACCGCTACCAATTTGGTAAAGCATCTGGAGCTTCAAGCACTCTTGCAGATCTCCAATATGCGGATTCCACTGATTTTAAGCGAGCAGTATGGGATTGAATTGGCATGGTTATCCGAGACCAATATCGAAGCAATTTTACGATCAGATCTTCCATGGATAGGAAAGTTGGTCAAGATTCATTATCCTGAAGATCTGGATAATCTAGAGGGTATTCCAGAAGATATTCAAGCCGAATTGTTAAGAATCAAGCAGGTAATTGAAAAAATTGACTATAGTTCGGTGATTATTGCACCACTATATTATGCCAAGATGCAGTACTATGACACATTGACATTCCGTATGTTTTATGAGAATGAGTTACTGGTACATGGTGGGTCATACTGTATTGATAAGGTCAATGCCGCAGGGTTTGCCCTCTATACAGATGCCTGTATTAATCAAAAAATGAAGCGTTTATAAAAAGAGAGGTTGGAGTAGAATGAACAGAGCAGATTTAATCGTTGGATTACAGTGGGGAGACGAAGGAAAAGGGAAGATTGTCGACCATATGGCACAGACACATGATTATGTGTGTCGTTTTGCAGGAGGGCACAACGCAGGACATACCATTGTGGTGGGTGATACCAAGTATGCATTGCATTTGATCCCTTCTGGAGTGTTAAACCCAAAAGCTAAAAATATTGTAGGTAATGGTGTGGTGCTTTCGCCCGTAGATTTTATCAAGGAGATGGAACAGTTTGATAACCTAGAGGGGCGACTTTTTATCTCGGATAAAGCTCACCTTCTGTTGCCTTATCACGCGTTGATTGACCAAGCTAAAGAGCGACTCAAAGGGGACAAAGCAATTGGAACCACAGGTAAGGGAATTGGACCCGCTTATGGTGATAAAGTTGCTCGTGTTGGGCACCGTGTGGGGGAGTTGCATAACCCTAAAAAGCTAGCATCCAAGATCGTGGAGTATTTTGAGCAGAACCGTTATATCTTTGATATTATGGAGGTCGAGGTTCCTACCGAAGCCTTTTTGGTCAAAGAGATCGAAGAGTATCGACGTATCTTAGCACCACACATAACCGATACCACACAACTAATCTGGAGAGCCCTTGATGAGGGAGCCAAGATTCTTCTTGAGGGGGCACAAGGAACCATGCTCGATATCGATCATGGAACCTATCCTTATGTGACCTCTTCGACTACCGTGAGTGCGGGGGCGTGTTCTGGTTTGGGGTTAAATCCTAAAGATCTTGGAAAAATCACAGGTATTGCAAAAGCCTACTGTACCCGTGTGGGTAATGGTCCTTTCCCTAGTGAAGATGAGGGTGAAGCAGGTGAGCGATTGCGTCAAAATGGTCACGAGTTTGGAACCACCACAGGGCGACCACGTCGATGTGGTTGGTTCGATGCTGTAGCCATGCGTCATGCGGTACGGGTTAATGGTGTGGATCAGATTGCGTTAATGAAGCTGGATGTTTTAGATGGATTTAGTGAGATCAAAGTCTGTGTGGCGTATGAGATCGATGGCAAAGAGGTCGATTATGTCCCTTATGATTTAGAGACGGCAAAACCCATCTATAAAACATTTGAGGGGTGGGATAGAACCGAAGGTGTACGGAGTTTCGAGGATCTTCCTCAGAGTGCAAAAGCCTACATTCAAGCCCTAGAAGAGATGGTATCGTGCAAGATAGGTATTATCTCAACCAGCCCAGAGAGAGAAGATACGATTGTTCGCTAGATCGTAGATGTAAACTATTCTAAAAGGAGAGAAGCCCATGCGATTAAAGTCCAAACAGACAGGCTATGTTGCCTCAAAGATCGGGATTGACTTAGCCAATGCCCCTTTTGTGACCTTGCCCAAAGGTAAAGATGCCGTGGTAGAGATGTCTAAAAAAGTGATTGATGAGAATCTTGAAAAAGAGAAGGTTCTTGATGCCAAAGTCAATGAGATGATGGAAGCCAATATGGATGAGATTGAGATTCAACAGGTCAAAGAGCGTGAGCTTTTCTTTATGATTAAGAAGCGTTTAGCCCCTCAGTATGGGGTCATTATGGATTATGATGAGCGGTACAATGATGTGGCACATACCATTCTTGATGAGCTTTATGAGAACTATCTAATTGAGTATGAGGTCAATGAGAATCAGGTTAAAAATGTCATCTTTAATGCGTTTAAATCGTTTGCTGCGGTCTATGATGAGATTGATGATGTGGTCTATGAGAAGATCAAATCAATGAAAAAAGAGTATATTCCAGGTTCTGTGGAGTATGAGTTGGTTTATGAGCGTCTGTATGAAGAAGAGTTAAGAAGAAGAGGAATGTTGTAATGGAAAAAATATCGCTCTATTTTGAGAATGGTCTCTACCTAGAGGCAAAGAGTTTTGGTGCTACGGGTACAAGTGTCGGGGAGATTGTCTTTAACACATCATTAACAGGTTATCAAGAGATTGTCACCGATCCTAGTTATGCGGGGCAGTTTGTTACCTTTACCATGCCAGAGATAGGAAATGTGGGGTGTAATGAGCAGGATATGGAGAGTCAAGGAGCCTACTGTAAAGGGATTATTGTTCGCTCTTATCAAGCACGTCCCTCAAACTTTCGCTCACAAGAGTCGCTTGATACACTTTTAAAGCGACATGGGGTCTTGGGCATTACCGAGATTGATACCCGTTTTTTAACCAAAATGCTCAGAAGTGAAGGGGCGATGATGATGATCGCGTCAACCGAGGTACATGATGAAAATAAACTCAAAGAGATGCTTGCTTCCTCTCCTCGTATTGAAGAGGTGAACTATATCGAGCAGGTAAGCACCAAAGAGGCTTATATTCATCAAGAGGCACGTTACAGTACAGAGACTTTCTCTTATGCTAAACCCAATACAACCAAAAAGATTATTGCACTCGATTTTGGAATCAAGCGAAATATTCTTAATGAGTTAACCCATGCAGGCATGGAGGTAGAGGTGGTGCCTAACTCCATGAGTGCTGAGGAGATTATAGAGAAGTTCCAATCCAAAGCAATTGATGGAGTTTTTCTCTCCAATGGACCAGGTGATCCTTTGATCCTCAAAGCAGAGCAGGAGAAGATCAAATCGCTTATTTCGGCAAAAGTTCCACTCTTTGGTATCTGTTTGGGGCATCAACTTCTTTCGATTGCACACGGGTATGATACCTATAAGCTTAAGTTTGGACACCATGGAGGGAATCACCCTGTTAAAAACAGCATGACGGGAATGGTCGAGATCACCGCACAAAACCACAACTATAATGTACCTGATAATATTACCGAAGTGGCAACCGTGACCCATACGAACCTTTTTGATAACACCATCGAAGGGTTAAAATATAACGATTCACCTACCATTTCGGTACAGCATCACCCCGAAGCAAGCCCTGGTCCTCATGAGAGTGCTTATATCTTTGAAGCCTTTAAAGCGATGCTTTAAAAAGCAGGCAGCTTGGGGTCGGGATAGCTTACTGCCCGTTTAAACTCATCGTAGCTGAGCTCTTGGGCAAGGTAGGCACCATGAACATTTTCGATGTAGGCAATAAGACGCTGTTTAAATGCTTCATCGCCAATAATGTTGTTCTCAATAAGCATACGCATCTGCTCAACATGAGGAAAACATAGAAGCATCTCCTCTTTGAGTGGAGAGTGCTCCCACGCCGATAGCTTTTGGTCATCGGGGATCTCTTGGATAAAGAGGATACTCTCACCACTGCTATTAAGCGAGGAGTAACTGCTAAAGTACTCCTCTTTTGGAGCAGTTGAGTTGAGCTCCATAATATCAAGATCAAGCAAAAAGGCGATAAGAATAACTTCTGTTAAAAATATAAATATTTGCATTTAGTTCTTTTAATTAAGTTTTATTTAATTATATCACCTCTCTACTTAATTTATTGAAATTCAACAAAACCCCAGATATGCTTTTTACCGTCTATAGTGTAGTTTTTAATCTTTAAAATTTTTACCGAATCACCCAGATGAATGGCACTGAATTTTTTCCCTTTCTCAGATGGTGTTTGGCGAACATTGATTTCGATAATACTTATCTGTCTGCTAGATACCAGCATGTTTGGATTAGAGTATCGATCAGGTCTAAAGGCAAGGAGTTGTTTAATCCACTCTTGATTCTCCATTTTTCCAATATAGATCCACCCTTTTTTGTCTCGTTTGTTCTTTGTTGGGAGATGAAATGGTAATTGACGGAGTTGTTGTTTAACCCTATTGATCTCTTGGATAAACGCGCTTGGTTTTTCTCTATTTAGGAGTTGATAGATATTTAGGGCTTTATGATAGTTACGGTATTGTTGTTGGCTGTTATGACTGATTTGTGGGTTGGCTAACCACAAAAAGTGTTCTGCTAATCGCGGAAGGTAGCGATAGGTCTCTTTGGGTAAGAGGTGATCTTTGTAGATACTAAATCCCACATCATGGTAGATCTCTGCTTGCTCTTTGTTGTTTGGAAGATAGAGCAGAGCGAGTTGATAATAGAGTGCTGCACGTTGATCAAGGTATCGGAAGTCTTTTTCATAAAATTTTAATGCTTTATGTGTAAAATCAATGCTCTTTTGAGGTGATTTATCTTGATAATAGGTAGATAGTTTACTATAGAGTTGTGCAAAGAGCTCATCAAACTTATTATCTTGACTCTTCTCTTTGTAAAAGAGGGCTCTTTGGTAGCTATTCTGGGTGCAGTTGGTGTCGTTGTCACGCATACAGAGGATGGCACGATCAATATAGAGCTTGGTGAGTTCTGGATCATACTCTGTTGAGTTCCCCTCTTTGATGCTTTCGAGTAGGATGATTTTTTTTAGAAGGAACTCTTTTGGGTTATTTGTCTTTTGGGTATGTATCCAGTTTTTAACGGTATTGATTTGGTTATTCTTCTCAATCAACTCTTGGTTACGTTTTTTAAGCTCTTTTTTCTGTTGTTCGAGTTGCTCTTTTTGTATTTCAAGCTGTCTATTAACATGCTCGAGTTGCTGGTTGGATTGTTTAAGGAGTTTTTCGTTCTCTTGGGCACTCTCTTTTTGTTGATAGGTAAAGAAAAAAAGTATCAAGATAACAATAACACTTACTGAGAGTCCTCGAATATATTTGAGATGGGATCGTTTTTTTTCTTTAGCAAGAGCAATTTTATTTTTGATTTTGAGCTCTTCTTCGATACTGGCATTGAGAAATCGATGCTCAAGAGGGGTCAAATCCTCTCGTTGGTTTGCCCATGTTTTTGCTTTGGCAAGAACCTCTCCTTTGATGAGTGCAGAGGTATCTTTGTTGAGCTCTAGCCATCGATTGAGATCTTCAGAAAAGGGACGGTTAATTTTGTTGTAGAGTTCAGACAACCACTCTTTATCAAAGACCAGTTCATAGATATGGTTACTGTAGTGTAAGTAGCCATCTTTGGAACTTATGAGTCCAGAGAGTTTGAGATAGATATGTCTCAGATCTGCGGGATCACTCTTGATGGACTCTTGATGCAGTATGCGATGAAGCAGGGTGATCATTTTGATATTGAATTTTTTATTATTGACAATCCGTTTCTCTACATTACGTAGATTACGTTCGTTGGTTCCCTCTTTAATAAAGAGTCTATCGACAATTTTATCAATATCTTTGAGGCTTTTGATGGGATCTTGGGCGATATTGTAGAGAATCTTTTGGGTAAGATAGGGCATACCGTTGGTATAGAAAAAGACCCGTTCTAAAATTTCTAGAGGAGGAATAGACTGATTGGTTAACCCATTGGCAAGTTGCATGGATGCTTCTAGTTTAAAGGGATTAAGGGTAACTTTGTAGGCAATATTAAAAGGGGTTCGGCTTGAATCTCTCATTAGGTCTTCAGGTGTGGCTACCCCAAAGATGGCAAAGGTAATGGCACGATAGGCAGGTTTTTCAGCACGAAGATTATAAAAGCTTCGGGTCACAGCAAAAAAATCATCGGTACTAAAGGTGTGTATGCCCAGTATGGAGTCTATCTCATCGATAAAGATAATAATCTTTTTATCTTGTATGTGGGGAAGGATAATACTATCAAATGCTTTAGAGAAGCGACGTACGGGGCTAAGTAGCTGTTGCTCTTCCCACCATTGGGCAAAAGCAATCTCATCAAGAAAGAGCTGTTCAATAATATGGCTTGTAAAGCTGTAGTACCATTGATCTGCTGAGATATCTTTGCTTCCAATGGAGGTAATATCAATATGGATACAGATATACCCCTCTTGAGCCAAGCGGATAGAGGTATGGATGCGTAGGGAGGACTTTCCCACTTGGCGTGCATTAAGAATGTAACAGAAGTATCCCTTTTTTAAATATTCATAAAGTTTGCTATCTGCATCTCTTTGTACATAAGAGGGGATATCGGGAGGAAGTGAACCACCTACTTGATAGAATCTTTTAGACATGGTTTAAATCCTTTGTAGATGTTCTTGAAAGAAGTTACGATAGAGTTCGCAAGCAAAACGTATCTTTCGATTCTCTTTTTTTATAAACCCTGTAGCCTCTAGAATATAGGCACTGGTATCATCTGTAGGGTATTTTCCTTGGAGAAGATCTTGTAAGAACTCTTCTAAATCTTTGTTGCGTTTTATAATCCAGAGGTAGCGTCGTAGATGGTCAAAAAAAGTACTTTTTTGATAGTAGGTCTTTTGAATAATCTCTTGGAGTGTTCGATTCTCTTTGACCATGGTATAGAGAACACGTTTGGTTAAAAGTGGATGTCCACCTATAAAATTAAAAAGATCTTCAATATCTTGTTGTGAGAATTTGATTCCATATGCTTTGGCAAGTTTTTTAATCTCCTCTTTTGAAAATGCTTCTAATTCGACTCCTAAACCTAAATTATCAAAGGGTGAATCAGTAAGGGTTGTAACACCTAATAGGGGTTCTGTTGAGTAGGCAAGAATGATTTTGAGATTGATCCAGTCGGGATGTACTTTACTTTTTTCATTCCATGAACGAATGAGCGGAAAGAAATCATTGGAGACATCTTTAAACTCAAAGAGTTTGTCTGCATCATCAATCGAGAGTACCAATGGGCGATCAAGTAAGGTAAGAATCTTTGTCATATAGAGGGTGGCTTTTGGTTTGCTTGATAAGCATTTAAGTTGTGTCTCATGGATATGAACATCAAGATTGAGTTCTCTAAGGATCATCTCACAAAAGTTTTCTAGTAGTTCACTAAGATTGGCAAGTTGTGATCGTTCAAAGTCCTCTTGAAAGTTGATAGAGACCACCGCATAACCTTTTTTTTTGGCATGGAGGTTAAGCCGTTCAAGAAGTGAAGTCTTTCCATACTTGTTAGGAGCTTTGATCCGAATGAGTGAGTAGCGTTCGCTAAGGTGTTCATAGCACTTGAGATCTTCTTCTCTCTGGATATAGCTTTTGGAGTCAAAAGGGACAATCCCTGTGGGTTGTTCAATATAGTGTTGAGGGGTAGAGGGAGTAGGTATGGTTATGGGAGGCTGGATAGCAGAGAGAGGTTTTTGTTGGGAGATAACCATATCGATAAGGTCAATGATTTTGGGGGTATCCTCCTCTTTTTCCCAGACAAGTTGATTAATGTTTTCGAGTTTTCTAAGCATCTCATACTGTTGATTGAAGCTGTAAGGAAGATTGATTCGAATGGGCAGAATTTGAGGATCCCCAAAGGGGGTTTGTCTCGCACGAATACTGTTTAGCTCTTCGGCAACCATTTCACTCTGGATGGAGTTTTTCGAGAGCAGTAGCAAAAAGTATTCACAGTTATTAAGCTCTTGGGAGAGACGCTCTACCCAATTCTCTCCAATGGTAATATCCGTAAGTGCTAAAAAGGTTTGATAGCCACGCTCCTTGAGGGTTTGGGATATTTTTCTAGCGATGTGCATCTCAGGAAGTGTATGGGAGAGACTGATAAAAAGTCTAGGGTGGTGATTATTGGATTGAATAAGGTTGCGTGGAATCTCTGAACTCAGTTTTTTGAGATTCTCTACTGCAATGGCAAAGTTTTGATGGTGGCTAACCATGGCAACCACCTTACCACACTTTTGGCAGATAAGAGGAGAACCATCGGAAAATTTATCTGTTGGAATCTCCCAGCCATAAAGATACTCTCCTGTAGAGGTGATTTTGTGGGTTTTGGTCTTGAGGTTTTCATGGATGCTCTGGAGTGTTGGTGGGGGGCTAACCCCAATTGCATGGGTATCTTCTTGGATATTCTCACATAAAATAAGTGATCTCGCACCAAACTCTATTTTTAAGATTGCTAGATCAAGATTCTCTTTGGATCCATGATAAATCAGCTTGACACTGCGTTCCTTTTGGATGATGACCCCTTGGGGAAATCCTTCGATAAGTTTTGCAGAGGTGAGGATATATTGATGGTTTTGATTGGCATAGATGACGGTACCAACACCTGATGTATGGTTATTGGTGTTTTGAATAAGTACGAGAGAGTGTAGCATCTTTTCCCCTATAAAGATTAAGATTTAACACTATTATATACAAATAAATTTTTTTTTATGTTAAATAGTTTTTTATAATTTTTATTAAAAAAACTTTGAAGTTTTAATTTATTTTTTTCTATGAACTAAAGAAGGGATCCATCAAGATGATGGATCTAGAGAAGATGTGGATCAGTTAAGCGTGGCTTTTAGTTCCTCTTCGGTAGAGAGAAAATGGACATTTTTAATGGTTTTGTTCTCGAGCTCGGCTACGGCAATCATGTCGGTTTTGGCACCTTTTTTGAGTGTGTTTGCAATTGCCTCATCATAGATAAGTAGGACACTATAAGGGCTTTTGCGTAGATCAGGGAGTGCAAAGGTGTTACGAATAACTGTTGGCATGGGGCTAATATCGGCAACAAAGAGTGCATGACGTTTCTCTAGATAATCTTTATCCTGTTTCTTAAGAAAACTCTTAACCGTATGACCTGTAGATTTGGCAAAGACAAAGATAACCTTTTGGGTATCATCTTCTAGGCTATGAGGCTTGTCAAACTGATCGGGTAGGGTGAGTGAGAGTTTGGATCCAATTTTGATCCCATCGGTTGCAGTAACGCTATATTTGGTGGGGTCATAGTTGTCTTTTCCATTGATCATAAAGAGTGCACCTACGCCAATAATAGCAAGAGCCAAGAGGGTTAAAATGATTTTTTTCATTGATCTGTTCCTTAGTTATAAATTTTAGAGGATTATAGCCTATTTAGATAAATAGGAGATAAAGACTCCTATTTATTAAGGGCATAGAGATTATCTGGGATCTTGGATTGGTAGTTTGCAATATAAGTCTGTTTAATTTTCTGTGCAAGTTGATGTACCGCCATGGCGTAGTAGGCACTGTGGTTGTATCGGGTAATGACATAAAAGTTATGGGCACCATACCAGAGCTCATCATACTTTTCTCGTTCAAGTTTAATAAGCATCACTTTTTTTTGATAATCAAAACTATCTCGAGGGTAGATATTGGCAAGATGTTTACGGTGATAGCGATATCGGTATCCTGTTTTAAGTCCATAGAAGCGATTTCCCTCATAGCGAACGCGTGTGCCTACAGGTTCACCCTTTTTCCAACCATTCTTTTTGAAGTAGTTGGCAATACTCCCAATTGCATCGATGGGTTGACTAATACGGATCTTTTTATCATGATCGAAATCCACCGCGTAGTGGGTGTAATTACTGGGCATAAATTGTGCCATACCTATAGCACCCGATCGAGACCCTTTGATGCTTCGTGGTTCGACCCCTTCGCGGTAACACATGCGTAAAAACTCTTGAAGTTCATGACGATAGAACTTGTGACGACCTTTCCCATCAAAGGCGAGATGGGTTAAGGTATCAAAGACATAGTAGAGTCCACGGTTTTTACCATAGTAGCTCTCAATCCCGATAATGGCAGTGATGTACTCAGGAGGAACACCATACTCTTGATAGGCTCTCTCTAAGGGCTCTTTATATTTCTCCATAAAAGCTGCACCCAGATCGCTCTGGTTGTGTTCTAGATGCATTCGTGCATAGATCTCCCAACTCCCTTGAGGTCGATGCTCCTTAGAGAGGGGTTTGCTTTTGGTTAGATTCTTAGATGGTAGTGTAATTTTTGGATCTTTACGAACATTTTTAAAGAGTCTATTGAGATAGGCTTGGTTGTAGTTAAACTCTTGGTGCATCATCTTAATAAAGGATTGAACCGCACTCTTTTGGCTATAGTCAATTGCCAAGAGTGGGGTGTAGAGAATACTTAAAATAAGCACAATCTTTTTAATATAATGCAAAACATGCTCCTTGAAATAAGAATTTAGAGCATGATTGTATCCAGATCTTGTTTGTTTTAAAATATTTTTTTATATTAATTTATATTTTTTATTCTTAAGCCTCACTTATGCTCTCTACGATGCTCAATGCACGCTCTTTGGCTTTTTCAACATCGTTATCGAGTACCAGACTTACCGCCATACGTCGTCCGATATGGGCGTGTGGTTTACCAAAGAGCCTTACATAAGAATTTTCAGAAAATGCCTCATCGGGAATCTCTAAGTGAGGATTATCTGATTCCTGTTTGGCTTTATATGCACCGCATGCTCCTGTACCATACGTGGTGTACGCCAATGGAAGCCCCAAGACTGCACGAACATGCAGGGCAAATTCGCTCTGCGATTGAGTAATGAGCGTGACCATTCCTGTATCGTGGGGGCGGGGGCTAAGTTCGGAGAAGTAGACCTCGTCATCCTTGACAAAAAACTCTACCCCAAAGATCCCACGACCGCCAAGACCATCGGTAACGGATTTGGCAATCTCTTTGGCTTTTTGTAATGCCATGTCGCTCATGGGCATGGGTTGCCATGAGAGGATAAAGTCACCATCTTTTTGAATATGTCCAATGGGATCACAAAAGATGGTACCTGTCTCATTGCGTACGGTTAGTAGGGTGATCTCATAATCAAAGGGAATAAACTCTTCCACGATCAACTCGCTCGCATCCCCTCGTGCCTCTTTGGCAATCTCCCATGACTTTTCGATATCTTCAGGAGATCGAGCAATACTTTGACCATGTCCTGAACTGCTCATTACGGGTTTAATCACACAAGGAAAACCGATCTGCTCTCCTGCCTCTTTGAGCCCCTCTAGGGTGGTGACAAACCGATACTTTGAGGTGGTAAGTCCTAGCTCCTCGGCTGCAAAGAGACGAATGTTTTTTCGGTTCATGGTTTTATTTACAGCTTCAGCATTGGGGATGACATGATATCCTTTGGCTTCGGCATCAAAGAGTGCTTCAATTGAGATCGCTTCAACTTCGGGTAGAATGTAGGTGGGTTGCTCTTTTTCAATTAATGCAACAACCGCCTCTTTATCTTGCATATCGATCGCATAACTTCGATTGGCTACCAAGTGTGCAGGTGCATGCTCATATTTATCAACGGCAATCACCTCAATGCCCAGACGTTGGGCTTCAATGGCGACCTCTTTGCCCAGTTCACCTGAGCCTAAAAGCATGATCTTAATTGCATCGTGTTGGAGTGGAGTGGTAAATTTCATCGGTCAAACCCTTCTAGTAAATATTGGCGATATTGTAGCAAATAATTATAAATTTACCTCTGTAACCAGTAGATTAAACTGGGTAGGTTTCTTAGACCAAAATAGATATAACTCTTCTCAGTTGGATGGTTGATACGTTGGACATAGGTAAGTCTAAAAATATCAAGCAGATCGACATAGAGATTGAACCCATAAAGTCCCTCTGGATCATAAAATTTAGACTCAATATTCCCAAAGAGACTGACACCTGCACCGACTTTGACAAAGTCTTGGTACTCTTTAAATAGGTTGCTATCGAGTCGTACAAAACTGCTGATATCATCGCTCTGATTGAGTGAGAGTTTCATCTCAAACGCATCCATATAGGGGGTACGGTGGTAGTAGTAGCTGTTGTACCCAAAACCTATTCCTCCATTTTTAACATCGCTGGTAATCTCGGAAGGAAGAAACATCAAGGCTTTTGCGAGTGTGGTGTTTTTTTGATCTTCAGGGATATTGAGCGAAGAGATAAACCCCTTTTTCTCTTTGACAAGGTTGCTCCCCATCCATGCAAGCATGTTGGTGATGCGAGCAAAGGCTTTGGTGTTGCCTTTGACTTCGGCGTAGTCATTCTCTAATGTGGTAATGCGGTTAATCATAATATTAATGGGTTTTTTATACCACCCTTCAAGCTTTTTACGGTCGCTAGGAATATAGGAGTTGGGATCATAAAGATAATGCAGATCGAGATGATCCAAAAAGTAGTTAAACCCCTCAAGGTCATAGCGATCTTTGTCGGGGCGACTTAGATCAAACGCATTGTAAATAGCTGAAAACTTATCGGTGGTGGGGATATTTTTTTTGCCTAAAAACTCGGTTGCAAAAAAGAGATCATAGGCATGTTTGATCTGAGGGTTTTGATCGACTCCTAATTGGTGTTGGAGTTGATTCATCAGTTGGCTTTGAGAGAGATTGGGGTAATAGCCTCGCTCCTTCATCGCTTGGGCAAGATGGTAGATTGCATCATAGACCCCAACATAATAGTCATAAATACGGAAGTCTTGGTGTAGAAAGGCTCCAAAATGAGAGAGAAATTTTCCTGTAATGGGGTGGTAGCGAGAAGAGAGAATCAAGCGTCGCCCTGAACCGTCTTGAAAATATTGGGAGATGGCATTATAGAGTCGCATCGACTGAAATATATCCGAAGCATTAAGCAGGGGGAGAGCATTGGCACCGATAAATCCAATGGGGGGCTCTTCTGTTTGATTGGTCTCTGTAGGTTTTTGAGTCTCTCCCCGTACGTTACTAGGATCAATAAAGATAAAATCTTTAGCACGTGGATCGAGCTCGGTTGCTAGTTGTAACGGAAGATTATCGTACGCACCACCATCGATAAAGTAGGCAGACTCTCTCTTGCCCTCATAGATGTAGTCGAGCTTAATTTGTTGAAATGCCCCTGGAAATGCCGAAGAGGCAAAGAGCACATCTCTTAGTCGCGAGGTATTGTTTTCGATATCAGGAATGGCGATATGATAGTCTGTACTTGGGGGCATAGAGCGGTTAAAGAGTTTAAGCTGGTGATGAACACTTTTAAGGGTAAAAGGTGTGGTGAAGTGTTGGTTTTTGATCTTAATACCACTCTTTTGAAACTCTGTAACCATGGGCTGAGCTTTGGTAACGGCAAAGCCTAAAGGTACTTCACACCCCTCTTGAAAGATAGGCTGGTGCATATGATCAAAGATCGCTTGAGCCTTGGCACGGAGTGTCTTACGTGTAAAGAGGGTGCTTTTGTTGTTGGGGTCACGTCCATTGATAATTAGGTCATTAAGTCCAAGTTTTGCCCATGTGTTATAAAAGAGGTTATTATCGATGCTGTTAAGTGTTGGATTAGAGGGATCTTGACACCAGTAGATAGCCGAGATTAAGGCATTAATTGAGCCTGCCGAAGCTCCTGTGACCGAGCGAAGATGGATAGAGCTTTGGGGTTGCTGTTTGATCTGGGTTAGCATTTTTATCATCGCCCAGTTGTATCCTGCTTCATAGGCACCAAGGCTGACACCACCGCTGATAACCATAGAGAGGTCAATCTCATCACTTTTGGCTTGATGGGTTGAGCAGAGAAAGAGTGAAAGTATTATAATAGATAGATGTTTCATACAGAGACCTTTGGCAAATGGTAGTATGAATTATAATCTATTTTGTTAAAAGTTAAGAGGATTAAGTAGAAGAAAACGACCACAAAGGCTGTGGTCGTAAGCGTAAGAAGTGTGGCTGTGGCTTACAGTCTCGCTTCGTAACGTCTAAGCATATAAAGTTTCTTAAGAATCTTTTTACGCGTAGCAATTTTCTCTTTTTTACGCTTTTCGGTTGGTGTCTCATAGTGTTGTCTTGCTCTGGCTTCAGTAACAATTAAGTTTCTGTCACACTGTCTTTTGAACTTTCTATAAGCATCATCAAACGAATCTCTTGGTGAGAGTTTAATTCCTGGCATCCTAAAACACCCCCTTCCTTATCAGATTTTCCATCAAATTTGACAGAAGCGATAAAATCGGGCGGATTATAGCTTACTCTTGGTTAGAAGTAGGTAAAACTAGGGTAAATTTGCTCCCTTTTCCCAGATCACTGGTGACATTAATGGCAATATTGAGCTCATCACAGAGTTTTTTGACAATATGTAGCCCCACACCGATCCCACGAGCCTGCTCTTTGTAGAAACGATCAAAGATCCGTTTGGTATCTTTAATCCCTTTGCCTGTGTCGCTAATGGTGAGTTGGTTGTTGTGGTAGTCAATGGTCACCTCTCCATGGGTTTTGTTGTATTTAGAGGCGTTACTAAGGAGGTTATTTAGGATTCGCTCCAATGCTTTTTCGTTGCTTTTAATGGTGCATTTTGTGGGGATGGTGATTTGGTAGTGGATATGGGGATAGTTTTTTGCGATGTTGTCAACAATCTTCTGTACAAAGGGAAGCAGTTCAAAGTGCTGTTGTTGCATCTCATGGTCAAAAAGATAGCATCGCAGATTCTCCTGAAGTGAGAGGACGCTCTCTATACTGCTCTCGATTCGGTGAATCTTTTTGTTTTCGCCAATCTCTCGCTTGAGCATGGCACTGTTGAGTCTTAAAGAGGCAAGTGGGGTGTTAAAATCGTGCAGAATATCTTTGATAAACTCTTCGGTTAACCGCAACGATTGACGCAGGGGCGAGAGGGTATAGAGCGAAAAGAGCACCGAAAAGAGGATAACACCCAGATAGATCAGCGAAAACTCTTTGAGCTGTTCTTGCCAGATGGTATTGACTTTTGCTTGGTACTTTTGGGGGCTAAGTGAGATCTTAAGTAGATTCTCTTGGGCATGTAAAATAGGAAAGTAGGCATGGATACCTTGATCTTTGTAGAGTCGGTAGGTGCTAAAGTTGTTGTCGGCAAAATCGATATCAAATTCAGGACACTCCAGATCAAAGCTACAGATACGCATCTTATCAAGTAGGGTGGTCTCTAGGGTGGTGATCTCTTTGGTATAGGTGTTGTAAAAGAGAATGGAGACCAGTGTACCCATGGAGAGAAAAAAGAGGGTAAAGCCTTTGATGAGTGATTCAACTTCAACACGTCTCAAGGGTATATCCTACGCCTCGAATATTTTTGATGGGGAGTTTGGTGGTCTGTTTGAGTTTATTAATTGCAACACGTAGGGCTCCTGAGGAGTTGTTTAGTAGGCAGTCACACAGATGAGATCGATCTACAACACGACCACAGTTATTGAGCAGTTTCTCAAAAAGACAGAGCTGAACCTCTCCCATGGGAATAATCTTTTCTCCCTCTTGTAGGATTTTGGCTTTGGGATCATAAGTTAGATCTCCAAGAGTGATCTTTTGCTCTTTCTGTTTGAATTTGGCATTGACACGGATCAGAATCTCTTCAGGGAAGAAGGGTTTTTTGATGTAATCTTTGGCACCCACATTAAATGCCGTAGCGATGGTTTCAATATCCACTAAGGCACTGATAAAAATGGCAGGAGTATTATCATCAGCCTCTCTGAGGGCTTCGAGTAAGGAGAGTCCATCGATCTCGGGGACATTGATATCAAAGATATAAAGATCAAATCTCTCCTCATAAGCAAGTTGGCTCGCCTCTTCGCCATCTTGGGCAACATAGACCTCATACCCTTCGCTCTCTAGAAGCTCTTGGATGGTCTCAAGTAGAATGGGGTCATCTTCAAGAAGGAGTATTTTTGCACGCATTAGAAGTAGTACCCCACGCTAAGATTGAGCTGATCACTCGCATTATCACTGATCCCTTGGGTGTAGCCAAACTGTGTGAACCAATGGGTATTGATCATGTAGTAACCAAAAAGAGAGAGTGTCTTGATTGTTTCTCCCTCTTGATAGATGCTGCTTGTATTGCTGTAGATCAGACTGCTGTAGAGTTTAGGGATAAAGTATCCTCCCAATCCTAGGTAGTAGTTGTGGTTGTTTTGAAGCTTTAGTTGCGTTTGGGTGGTATTGATATCATCATCTCCAATAAAGGTGTAACTCCCTCCTGCAAAGAGATTAAGTTTTTGGATTGGATACTGCATCGATGCTAAGAGTCGATAGTCGGTTTGGTTGTTGTTCCATGCTGTATCGTAAGTAGGGAGAATCACCGAAGCTCCCATACGAACGCGAAGTTGACCATACTCAGGAAGTTGATAAAAAAGACTCATGGTCGTATCCCCCATTCCATCCTCTTGGTAGTGAAGGGTCTGTAGGGTTGCTGTAATGCGGTTGTGGTAGTAGTCGAGTTGTAGGGTTTGGCTTAGTTGGGTATCGTTTTGATAGGCGGTTGTTGTCTGATTGAGTCCCATAATCAGATCGAAATGATCTTGAGTTTGGCTCTTGGGGAGCGTCAATTTTTCGATGGTACACCCCTCTTGATTGACAATATCCGTTAGGCTACTGTTAGGGCAGAGATCATGCTCATCTGCAACACCATCTAGATCGGAGTCATGGTATGCCATGAGCGTCAATGGTATAAGCATAGAGAAGAGTATGGTTCTATTCACGAGAGTCCCCCATTTTTTCATTAGAAATTACCACCCGATATTGGTATCTCTGGGCTTACCTCTTGTGGTACGGTTACAGGTATGCTCTCTCCCTCTTGGGGGAGTGTTGGTGTGGTAGGTATGGCGGGTTGGTTCACTACAGGATCTTGTGGTTGTTCTGGTGTTGTTGGTGTAGTGGGTTGAGTTGGTAGGTTGGTGGGTACACTGTTATCAGATATGGGTTGGTTGGGTGTTGTCGTGGGTGTATTGGGCAGGGGTGTTTCGATTGCTGGATTGGGATTATTGGGTGTATCAGGTAGGCTAGGTCTACTGGGTGGGTCAGTTGGCAAGGCATGGGTGGGTGTTGTTTGGATGATCTCTTGAATATGGGTAGCTTGTTCAATCTGTTGATGCTCTTGGATGGTACTCTCTTGTAAATTATAGATAATTGAACTGCTCGGTAAGGGACTACTAAGGGCTGGTTGGGGGGTGGTGGGGGTAGACTCTTGAGTTTGTTGGAGTTGAGCAATGGCACGTTCTCGCTGGGTTTGGTTCATCAAAATGAGATTACGTTTAAATTGGTTCATCAGCATAACACGTTCTGATTCGGGGGCAGTTTTAATGCGTTCAATTTGTGCATCAATCTCAGAGAGTGCGTGGGCAGAGACGTTAACAATAAAGAGAAATAATATAATAAGCTGTTTTTTCAAAACGTATCCATTTTTTATTTATTGTACCCAACTAGTGTTAGTGAAGTGTTATTTTGATGCTTAAGTATAACTAGAAATTATAATGTTATTAATTATATTATATAGGAGAGTTGGTGAGATTTAACTTAAATGGAGGTGATTTTACCAAGGTCACTCTAAGGAGTAACCTTGGATGAGGATAGATGATTATCCTAATGGGTTGGTAGGGCTGGTTGGAGTAACTGTTACAGATCCTTCCTCTTGAGTTGAGGCAGAAGCCTCCTCTTCAGTTTCGGGTGTTGTTACAGGTGAACTTACAGGTACAACGGGTTGTTCTGTAACTGTTCGATTAAGATCAGGTGTGGGGTGTTCTGGCTCCACGGGTGTTTCTACAGGATGTGCTTCAGGAGAAGGGGTAGCTGTACCTGCGTTGGCATTGGCTCCCTCTTCAGAGGCAGATCCTGTTACCTCTCCTGTGGCACCTGTACTGCTCTCAGCGGAGGCTGAACCACTAAAGTGCCCCTGCATCGCTTCGATTTGAGCAGCGGTATCTTCAAGGTGTGCTTTTGCCTCTTCTTGAGTAACCATGGTACCTTCATATCCCTCTACCTTCTCTTGGAGTTTACTTACCACTTCAGCAAGCTCCTCTTCGGTTTTTGGAATCTCTTTGAGTTCAGTATCTGAAGCGATTGCTTGGCTGATTTGCTCATCAATCTGAATTCCATTTTCTGGGTTACCATCTTTATCAAGTGTCTGTAGGAACTGTGCAGTTGTAATGTCATCTTCAAATACAATGTTGTCTTGTAGTTGAGTGGTATCTACAGTACGGAGTGTAATCCCTCCTACACTAAAGGTACATACTGCACCATTCTCATAAGCAAATGATCCATCTGCCCCTGTGGTTCCTTCTACGGTTTTTCTTGAGATGAAGCTTGGTTTATTGCTGGTGGTGTTTTCATCCTCTGTGGTGGTTGTATTATCCTCTTCGGTTGTTGTGGTATTGTCTTCTTCCGTTGTGGTGGTGTTCTCATCTTCAGTTACGGTGGTGTTTTCATCTTCTGCAACGGTGGTATTGTCCTCTTCAGTGGTGGTACTATCCTCCTCGGTTGCGGTTGCCTCACCTGATGCACTGGCACCTTGGCTAGCACACTGATAGGTTACACCTGCAACAGCTGAATCGAGATAGTATCCTACTTTTTCTGTTGTTGTCGTGGTTGATGCGGTGGTTGTGGTACTTGTTGTACTTTCAGAATCATCACTTGATGATCCCCCTCCACATCCTGCACCTAGAAGTAGTACGGCGGTTACAATCGATCCAAACATAAGGTTTTTTTTCATCTCTTTTATCCTTTATTTTTTTGTTATGATGAATTCTAATATAAAAGCGTTAGTTAAGTGTTAGTTTAGCGTGAAGATGTTTACGCAAGTTGTGTTAAAATATCATATTTCCAATATCTAAGGAGTTGTGATCCATGCAACCACTTTATAAATCCTGTTATCCACTTGACCATCGCTGTTATGAGGAGTATAACCTAACCGAAGATATCCTAATGGAGCATGCCGCTATGGGAATGGCAACCTATATTCGTACCCATTTCCCTATGGGGAGTTCTGTTTTGATTGTCTCTGGTGTGGGCAATAATGGTGCCGATGGTATTGTTTTGGCTCGTCTATTGCAAGGGGCGTATCGAGTACGGCTCTATCTCCCTTTTGGGGTTCGTTCTCTCATGGCAGAGCTTCAGTTAACACGAACCAAGGCACTCTCGGTAGAGCTTGTCGATACGATAGAGGATGCTGATGTGATTGTCGATGCAATCTTTGGAGCAGGTCTTTCACGTGAATTGGATGAGAAAACCCGCCGACTGATTGTGGAGATGGGGGCACTTAAAGGTTTTAAAATTGCCTGCGACGTTCCCACAGGCATTGATGAAGATGGAAATCCTCTGCCCATGGCACTCTTTGTGGATGTGACCATTACCATGGGGGCACATAAAGAGTCGCTCTATTCAGATATGGCAAAAGAGTATGTAGGTGAGGTTATCTGTGTCGATTTGGGACTCTCCCATCAGGCGTATACCCGTGGTTTTAAACCCGATGCAATGCTTTTGGAGCGTTCGGATCTACTTTTACCCAGTCGAGAGCGTCTTAATACCCACAAAGGGAACTTTGGGCATCTTGCAGTACTTATCGGAGAGAAAGATGGGGCAAGTACCCTTGCATCACTGGCAGGATTACGTTTTGGAGCAGGTTTGGTCACCATGGTTGGCGAGATGCTTAATGATCTACCCATGGCACTGATGAATGATACACTCTTGCCCTATAATACCACCGCCATTGCTATGGGCATGGGGATGCGTGAGTTTGATGAGGAGCTTATCGATGAGGTACTTGATCATGAAGCCCCTGTAGTACTTGATGCAGGGATCTTTAGTTCAGAGCGTATTTTGGAATTTTTGGAGCAGACTGAGCGAGAGATTGTGCTTACTCCACACCCCAAAGAGTTTGTTTCTCTTTGGAATATGACCATTGATAGTCCACTCAATATTGCACTGCTTCAAGCGAATCGTTTTGAGAAGGTTCGGGAGTTCTGTGAGCTATTTCCTAATGTAACACTGTTGCTAAAAGGTGCCAACATGATTATTGGTCAAAATGAACAGCTCTTTGTTAATCCTCATGGGAGTTCAAAGTTAAGCAAAGGAGGAAGTGGTGATGTCTTAAGTGGATTAATTGGTGCATTGCTCGCTCAGGGAGTGGATGCACTGCATGCGACTGTTCAAGGCTCTTTGGCTCTTACAGCGGTAGCCGAGATCTATCAAGGAAGCTCTTATGCAATGTTGCCCACCGACTTGATCGATGCACTCAGTAAATTGGAGTCATTCAACCAGTAGAGGATGCCCAGCTGTAGCAGTACGGTTAGCCAGTAGATGAGTTGAAAAGAGCCTTTGAGGGTCTTATGGTGAAAAAATTTCTGAGCGAAGAGTCCTGCAGGAGAGCCTCCAAGGAGTGCGAGTAGGTGAAGAATCTTTTCAGGTACCCGCAACCCATCACCTCGAGAGATCTGTTTGTCATATCCATAGAGAAGAAAGGTTGTTAGATTGACCCCCAAAAGATAGGCGATGATGGGGTGAAGCTCTTGTTTTATAAAGAGGAGTGTTCCCATAAGGGTCAAGAGCAGTGCAGCGGTGCCAAACGTAAGGTAGGGTGAGGTGTATCTTTTTTTCATAATCTTTTTTACGAAATTATAGCAAAAATCGTTGGCTTTTGGTACAATGTTGTTATGAAAAAGATAGCCATATTATTCAGTGGAGCAGGTTCAAATCTTGCCTACATTTTAGAAAACCTCCATCAAAAAGAGGTCGAGGTGGTGGTTGCGATCACCAATAATCCTGATGCCGAAGGTATTTTGTATGCCAATGAGCATGGGGTACCTGTTGAGGTAGTTAACTCCAAAATTTTTAGTTCAAGAGAGAAGTTTGATGAGGAGTTGGTACATATTTTACACCACTATAAGCCCGACCTTACCGTATTAGCAGGCTTTATGCGTATTTTAACCCCGATCTTTACCAAGCAAATTAAAGCGATCAATCTACACCCCTCACTGCTCCCTCGACATAAAGGGATGATGGCAATTGAACGTAGTTACGAAGATGAGTATGAGACAGGAGGGGTCTCGGTACATTGGGTAACGGAGGAGCTTGATGGTGGTGCATTGATCTTGCAAGAGGAGCTCGAAAAAGGTGACCGAAGCTTCTGTGCGTATGAAGCCGAGATCAAAAGAATGGAGAAGCCTCTCCTCTGTAAAGGGATTAGGCTTGCATTAGAGGAGCAGGAGAGAGCTACGGAGCAGTGATAATAATTTTTTCTTGCTCTTTGGCATAATCTTGAATCTCTGGTAGAGACATCACTTCTGTGGTGAGTGCAGGGAGTTGACATTGACCTTGGGTTGAGACAATTAAGGGGGTGTAGATGACCCCGATGTTTTGAGGTTTTTTTAAGGGAAGATTGATAAAGTACAACATGCGGTCATCACGAATCTCTTGATGCTGGAGTTCTAGATTTTTTGGGCTAAAGGAGTCCTCTTTTGTTTGTGAATTTTGTACTCTGTTAACGATACTTAAACAGCTAGGAATCAGCTCTGCTACTACCACATTATTGAATTTTCTTCGATTAGCAATGGTGATCTTTTCATAAATTTTTTCTCCCTGTTTTAGATTATTGAGTGCAACGGGATGTTTCTCTTGGTTGACAAACTGACGCATAATTGAGAGGGGTTTGTCTGCAGAGAGGCTATTTTTAGGTGGTTTAGGTAGGTGTTTGGTCAGTTCTACACTATAAGTAACCACACTGCTGGCATTAGGCTCAATATTAATCTCTTCTCCTTCTAGATGATCAAGTTTAAATGTAATGGGGTGATCATAATGTTTTTGTTCTCCTTTATCATTAGTAAAAATTATATGAAAGGGATGGATGGAGTTGTTAAGATCAAGATAAGAGGCAACCGCTTTGAGGGCAATGGCACGGGTTTGGGTGCTCTTGAGTTGATCGAAGCTCTCCTCTATCTCTTTTAGCTCTTTTGGATCTTTTTTGAAGTGTTGGGTGGTTATTAAGAAGTGAATAAGACGCTCTTTAAGGGAACCATGAAGCAGAAGTGGGGTTGCTTGTTGATAGAGTTGATCTGCTTTTTGGTTCATTGTCTGTATTTTTAAAATGGCAGCCATATAGAGGGTGGCAAGTGGTGATTTTTGGTAGATTTTTTTCTCTAGAAGCATGTTGCGGGTACCGATGCTAAGTTGATGATGTAGAGCAAGAATATAGGCAGCATAGAGACGATGAAGATCAAGGTAGCTACCAAGATAGTTATTGTTGGCAACCGCAATATTATGCAGTAGATTAAACATTTGGTTTTGACTATCTTGAGCGATCTTAATACCATCACGACTAAGGTCTAATAGGGTTTCAATGGTGTAGAGTGAAACATCAGGGTTAGGGTAGGCTTCTGTATCATTCCATGTGGTAAATTCTCCGTAGTAGTTTTGTCGATTCAAAAGCTTTTTGATGCCCTGTCGAATAAAGTAGTGACGCTTTGCGAGTAGTTTATCTTTGGGCAGAAAGGGGGTGGCATGGTGCATTGCTAAAATTCCTGAACTGATCTGTTCGCTACATCCATAAGGGTACTCTATAAGATATTTTAGATCATCTCGCATGGAGCCGATGAGATTATCTGAGAGTGTAACAATAGCACTTCCTCCTTGATATTGGGGAGGTATGGTGATCTTGATGGGCTCTTTGGTGATCCCTTTTTGGACAAGTGAGGAGAGTCCATAAGGGCTATAGATGGGGATCTCTGTGGTATGTGTGATGGTAGATGAGGCATCAGAAAGACGAAGATCAATAACCCCTTTCCCCTCTTTTTGGGCAATCAGTGTGGTTGGAATGTATACTTCACCATGAGGAGGAATGGTGAGGGGATGATCGGGGAGTTCAAGTGTTAATTGATTGGAACTGTTTGCCTCTAGGGTGATGGTGTGGGGGTTATTGGTATTGTTAAAGAGACGAATGGGTACCAATAGCTGATCTGATTGACGTAAAAATCGAGGAAATGAGGGTTTGATAAGGAGAGGATCTTGAATGATAACTGGTCGCTGTGTTGCACCAATCGCTTTGGTGTTGAGTGCAATGGCAGTAATGATTGCTTTGCCGTTGAATTGAGGAATCGTTAGATTCACCTCCTTTGTACCCATTGAGAGATCAAATGGTCCTGCCCAGAGTTTAAAGGGTTTAATTCGTTGTGCCAGATCGGGAGCAAGATGTTTTTGATGTTTCTTAAACGCTTCCATCGCTCCTGCACCAAAATCAATCAATCTACCTTGAGCTCGATAGGCGAGCAGTTCATCATAGAGATCAAAATAGGCAAGATGCTTTTTGCGTTGAGGGGTAAAGAATTTAAATGGCTCAGCAGGTGGTTGATCTGCAAGTGTTAGGATCGCTTGATCTATCACACTGAGCATTACTCTTGCAGGTTGGGATGTTGAGATCTTAATGGGCAGGATCGAGTGAGAGGGGAGAATCTCTGGAGTAGTGAGTTGAATCTCAATTTGATTGGCTTTGCGGTTGGGATGGACGTAGTGGTATCCGATGGCTCGAAATGGGATCAGTTGACTCTCTTGATCACTAGGGCGATAGACAATAGCATGCACATAGGCACCCTTTTTGATCTCTTGGGTAATGGGAAGTTGAATCTGAGCTACTCCCTGATGGAGTTTATGGTGTTGATACTCGATAATACGGTCTTGTTCCAACATCACATAGAGCTCTCCTTCGAGTATGGGAGATTTAATCATGGCTTTAATTGTATCCCCCTTTTGGTAGGGAGTATCTTCGAAATGAATCTCTAAGCTCTCCAGATCATCTTGTGGTGCAATGTTGCTATAGTTTTCCCACCAGACCTCAAAAGAGCATGCTGCTTTATGTCCATCAAGAAGATCCTCAATCTCTAGAAGATACTCTCCACTCTCATGGATGGTGTGATCAAATGGTTTATTTGCCATCACTTCAAAAGTATTAACCTCTTGAAGTTCTTTTTCCCAATGGTAGTTTCCATTGCTATAGCTGTAGTGGTAGAGAATCTTTTTTAGGTGTGCGTAGAGTTTTCTTTGGATAGGTTGCTGAGTTTTAGGCTCAATAAGTACTACTTTGCCCTTAATGGACTCCCCTTTTTGGATCTCTGTTTGATTAAGATGAATCCCTACCATGGTACGATAGGGGAAGAGCGTGACTTCATGGTAGGTGGCAACGGGTTGGGTATCGTCCATAATGGTTACACCAATGACCCCACGGAGGATAGAGGGGACATTATCTTGGGGTTGGGTTGGTAGAATTAGTGAGCTGTGCCCCTCTTGATCGAGTAGGATATCCTCTTGAAGATAGAGGTTGTTGTTGTGGTAAAATTTGTAGCGTTGAGGATAGTCGAAACTGTAAGCTTTATATTTTTTAAGCTTTAATGCGGTAGGGAGAACCTCTAGAGTTACATGACCATGAAGGTTACTCGCAGGTGCACCAAAGAGATAGGCTGTTGAGATATTCAGATCAATGGATTCGCCTAAATAGTAGTTGGGCTTGTTGGTGCTAAGTCGTGTTTCAATTTTTGGAGGCATAAAGGCTTCGACTTTAAAGTGTTTTGAGGCGAGTTTCTCTTTGCCCAAATAGAGATTTAGGAGATATTCCCCTGTTAAGTCGGCAGCTTCAAATGGATAGTGAAAGTTAATAAGTCCATCTTTATCGGTATGTACCGTTGATGTAAATATCTCTTTCGAATAGCGTTTTTGAATAGCAATTCGAAGCGGGATATTAGCAGGTGCGGTAAAGTTGTGATCTTTGAGTACAATCATGGCATTAAGTACCCCTTTGGGGCGTATCAGTTGACTTTGTAGATAGATGTAGGCACGAAAAGGGGGCTCTTTTTGTAGTAACTCTCTTGGTTGGGGGCTCTTGATGGAGTGGTTGAGTGTTAGAAAATTTTTATCAATATGGTGTGTGACAATAATCCCTTTGGGGTGTTGTTGCAAAAGGTTAGGAATCGAGATAATTGCAACCCCATCACTGTTGGTGCTACCTGTTCCTATGCGTTCATTATTTTGATCATAAATATCCACAGTGGCATCGGGAATGGGTTTGGCATGGTCAAGTGAAAGGGTGGTAATTAATGCTTGATCTTTGGCGAGATTGACTGAGATTCCTAGGTTAGAGAGAAATACAATTTTGCTTACTTGTCGCTCTTTATTACCATCATGATAACGGAAACTGATTCGATAGATTCCAAATGGGAGTGGTTTGGCGATGGATGAGAGTTTAAACTTTTGTTGAGTAATAACATTTTTGGGGTTGTTAAGGGTAATCTCTTTGCTAAAGAGCTCTTTGCTATAGCGTAAAACGTCTCTTTTTCTTCCTTGGGAGAAGTTGAGAAAGTAGCGTAAATTCTGGTCTAAGAGACGCTCGACAATGAGGGTAGCATGGTTAAGATTTACACTCTTAAAGCTTAGCTCTCCATAGCGAGAGATGTAGGGTTTTTCTTGTTGTGTAAAGAGAATACTTTTGGCTCGATCTCCTGTTTTTAGGGTATAGTGCTTCTCTTTCTTAAGTTCTTGATAGCTCTGTAGTCCTTGTCTAAGGGTGAGGTGGTAGGTCTGATTGGGTTGAAACTCAGTGCTGATAATATCGGTGTAGAAGTAGACCTCAGGCGAGAGCTTAAGTGATCTTCTCATGTTATCTGAAATATACTGATTGGGTTGAATGGTAAACGATTGAATGCCTTCAATATAGATATACTTCTGTTTGGGATTGAGTAGGGTATCCTCATGAAAAAGACGAATGGCAAATCTTCCATCATCTAAGGGGATCATACGAGGAGGTTCTTGGAACCTCATCGCTTTTTTATCGTTATGAAGCGTTACAAGGGTACGGTGGAGTTCAATGCTTAAGGGTTTTTTAAGGTTTGCTCCTTGAGGGGTTCTAAGCCAAGGAGTAATGGTAAGTTCAAGGTGATGATCCTCGATGGGTTCATTAATTTTAATAAGGAGGGTGGTGTGGTTGTGTTGCATTAGAGTGAAGTGAAGCTCTGTTTTATTAAGTTGGTTGCGTTTATAGATCTTAATCCCCTTGCTTATGGTACTTGGGTCAATTTGATCGTTAAAGGTAATGCGTAGTAGATTTAGTTTTGGGTAGAGGTACTGTGCGGTGAGCTTGAGGGGTTGGGTTGTAAACGTTATAGGATAAGTCTGATATTGGCAGTGATAGGTAGTGTCACTTAATAGGGGTTCTTGAGGGATAATCCGAAGTTGTTTTGTCGTGTTAACTCGGTAGGCAGCATGAAGCACTGGGGTACACTCAAGAAGTGGCTGGTGGGTATAGGTAATATTGGTATCAAAGATGGGTTGGCTCGCATTGATCTCAAAGGGCTCCTTTAGAGAGATCTGTTTGGGAGATTGGATAGAGAGGTTAGCAGAGAGTAGAAGAGAGAGGATAATTAAGAGTAGGGTAGGGCGTAACATCATGATCCCTTTTTTTGTTTATTTTAACATTTTTTTACTAAAAAGTGTTAAAAATGTGATCTTGCTTCCCCCTCTTTGTGTTCTATGGTAACACAAAAGAGGGGGCTAAAGAGAAAAAAGAGACTACTCTTGGAGGTAGGCTTGATCTTGGGCTTTGACTCTTTGTGCTGAAGTTGCGGTAAGATTAATATCGTACACGGCTCCTGATTGTGTATCGATAGGATCGGTGTATCCTAGATTCACACTGTATTTTGGATCATCTGTAATCCATCGGTTTCCTTCTGGAAGAATAATAGTACCGTTAACATCTTCTCGGTTTGCCATCTCACCCCACTGGATCCATGAACCATCATACATTGCTACATCGTAGCTTAGTACCATATCTGAAGTCCATGCGATAAGGGTAGCTTTTCGTCCTGTTCGACAGTAGGTAATGATCTTGTCTCCTGCTTTATACCCTTTGCTTGCATAGAGTTTTTCGAGTTCAAGAGGAGATCTAAATTTAAATGAAGCATCATCTTCGTTGATCTCACCATCGCCGTTGACATCCTCCTCTTGATCGTCCATAATCAAAAGGTCGGTATAGGGGAAGTCTACCGCATCACGGATATGTCCTTGATAGGGGCTGTAGCACTGTTGATCGTGGTTTTCACCACAGTTTTTATTGACCGATTTAGATTTTTCCACACCGTTGTATTCATCACTCCCTCGTGCATCGGCGATAAAGTATCCTGTTTTGTCATCGAGTGCAGCGATTTTCATCATATCATCGATATAGATATGCAGGTCAGTTCGATCGGTTTTGAGGCTTTTGACCGTATAGTTTGATGGTGTTGCAGGAGGTGGGGTAGCACTATCAACAAGATATTCACTGCGTCCACTTTTTGGAGAGAAGTTGTAGTCAATAGAGCCATCTAAAATTGCCAAACGATCATGACTCCATCCCCAGTAATCCATCGACCATGCAGAACGGACAACATCACGCATGGTGGTAGAACCCTCACCAATGGCAAAGAGTACGTAATCTTTTTCGGGATCCAAACGGAAGGTGTTAATCATACCGTCCATCATTTTCCCCTCAAGCAGTGCACCTGGGATATTGCTCACTCCATCGTGTCTCATGTATGAGGGGTCGCATGAACCACCTGCAGGGATCTGGTAGGTTACCACATCGTCTCCATTGCTTTTGAGGAATTTACCATTACTCGTGGCACCCGCTTGGATAATAACCAGACGACCTTCGACGTTGGCAGGTTTGTTGTTTTGCCAATCATCGATGAACTTGGTCAAGGTTGATGCACTAATAATTCCTGAAGTAGATTTCTCATAATCGGCAGGAAGCGTATTGCTGGTGGTCTCTGGTGTGGTTACGGTTGTGTTATCGGTGGTCTGTTGCGTTGTGGTGGTGTCGCATCCACAATCACCAATCGATGAGCCACATCCGACCAATAGAAGTGTAGAAGCGGTAATAATAGAACCCGTTAGAGCTCGATTAAGATTTAAAATAGACATTAAATTACATCCTTTGAATAGATTATACTGATGAGGTATGAGCGAATCTTAACATAATAAATTTTAATATTAGATAATAATTATAATCATTTTAACTGATCAACCTTTACTATGGTGTGGCTGAGGGGGATTTGGAGAGGGATTATGGCATAATGCCAAAAAAGTAAGGAGTTGGTATGAATCAAGACCATTTTGCCCATAAGTCAAAAAGTTGGGATATGAGTTCTCGTCGGGTAAAAAATGCCCAAAGTATAGCAAGATTAATTCGTCAACATGTAGCACTAAACCCTAAGATGCGGGTCATGGATTTTGGGGCAGGGACAGGATTGTTGAGCTATTTTATTGCCCCTGAGGTTGCCTCTATCGTGGCAGTAGATAACTCTCCTTCGATGTTGGAGGTTTTTCGAGAGAAATCGGGTGAGTTTGCCTGTGAAACAGAGATCTTTAGTGGTGATATTGCTCAGTTGGAATCGGCTTCATTTGATGGGATTATCTCCTCTATGACCCTGCATCATATTGAAGAGATCAAACCCCTCTTTGAAGAGTTTTATCGTCTGTTGCGTCAGGGGGGCTTTATTGCACTTGCAGATCTTGCTTCTGAGGATGGTAGTTTTCATAGTGATCCTAAAGGGGTATATCATTTTGGATTTGACTGCCAAGCTTTAGCAAGGGTTGCTGATGAGGTTGGTTTTGAGCATGCCCAATGTGCCAAGGCGAGTACCATTCATAAGCCTCATCGTGATTTTGAGGTGTTTTTACTAACCGCCATTAAGTAGATAAGGAGTTATTCATGCAGGAGAGTGCCCCTATTAGTATCGATTATCTCCCTTATGAGTATCTCTGTAACCCCTCAATTTTAGAGGGGGTAATCTACCCCGATATGTATCGTAACTACTACTGGAGTGATGATTTCTCAGCCACTTACTATATTGCTCAGGCACGTGCGGGTTTTATTGCTGTTACTGAGAAGTATCAAGGACGAGAGTTGTTGATTCCTGAAATTCAATACAGTTATGCAGTGTTGGATTTTAAAGATTTACATATTGGAAAAAAAGTAAGAAAACTGATCAGTCGTCGTGGGCTTAAGTTGGAGATTAGTACCGATTTGGATGAAGTCTTTAAGGGAATCAATCATCATCACAAGCAGAGTTGGTTTACACCACGATATTTGGAGACACTCAAAAGTACACAGGGGCTTCTAGAGGATTTTCATCTGATCTCAGCTTCGATTGTAGAGGAGGGGAGGAGTATTGCTGGAGAGATTGGATATATTATTGGGGAGAGCTATACGAGTTTGAGTGGTTTTAGTTCTCGTGAAACACAATACCGTAGTTATGGAACGGCACAGTTAGTACTCTTGGCAAAGTATCTAGAAAGAGAGGGATTTGCCTTTTGGAATCTAGGACAGCCCTATATGGATTATAAACTGGCATTGGGGGCAAAGATCCATAGTCGAGGAGCATTTTTGGAGCGTTGGCAAGAGGCAATTGGCTAAAAAGCTTAAATTAATTCTTTTTTATTATACGATTGTAGGGATATGAATGTTATAATTCTAACAGTATAGAACATAATTTACCAAGAGGAGCCATTGATGAAAAAAGAGACCCTTGTACTGCTTGGACTCCTAAGCACCCTATCTTTTGCAAACGATACGATACTTGATAGTAATCAGAGTGAAGTAATTCGACAAAAATTGATCGTAACACTAGAGCGTGTCAAGCGATTTAAGTTGGAAAAAAATAATCAAATCAAAAAGTTAAATGAGGAGCTTCAAAATTCTAAACAGGCGTTTCTCTCTTATCGAATGGAAAAAGAGGCGGAGATTAAACGTCTACGTCAAGCCCTTCGTGCTGGTCAAGAGGCATTAGCGAGAGAGAGCATTGAGTGTGAGCAGTTTCAAATAGAGCAACTAGAGACCGTAGAGCCCATTACACAGACAGAGGAGAGTCCCTTAAGACCACTCCCAATAGAGGAGAAACCATGGGTTGAAGTGGTGGTTAAGAAGGGCATGAATCTTTATGATCTGGCACTGGAGTATTATGGAGATAAAGAGGCGTATGCACAGATCTATGCTAGTAATCAGGCAAAGATCCCCAATACTCAAGAGCTTCAAGAGGGGGTTGTCTTGCGTATGCCCGTAACCAATAATTTTAAAAAAGACCTGTTAAATCAAGATCAAGGTACAACAACAGAGTAGATTGACTAAAGCATAAAGATATTCAAGTATAATCTTATCCATGCAAAACCTACCTATCTATCAGGTTCTACCTGAACTTAAGACATTACTTTTATCTCATAATCGTGTGGTACTCCAAGCCTCTACGGGGGCGGGGAAGACCACTGCACTCCCGCTTGAACTGCTCAATGCCCCATGGCTAGCGGATAAAAAGATACTTATTTTAGAGCCTCGTCGTTTGGCGGTTCGAGCAAGTGCCATGCGGATGGCATCGCTGTTGGGAGAGTCGGTAGGAGAGCGTGTGGGGTATCGGATTAAGATGGACTCAAAAGAGAGTGAAAAAACCAAGATTTTGATTGTCACCGAAGGGATTTTAACCCGAAAGATTCAAGAGGATCCAAGCCTAGAAGAGATTGGACTGGTTATCTTTGATGAGTTTCATGAGCGTTCGCTCCATGCGGATCTTGCATTGGCACTCTGCCTTGAGGCACAGGAGCTTCTTCGGGAGGATCTTAGGATTTTGGTTATGTCTGCTACACTCAACAGTCGTGCCCTTAGCAAGCTTTTAGGAGATGCCCCCACTGTTCAAAGTCAAGGGCGTAGTTATCCTGTGGAGCGAATCTATCTTGATCCGACAACACCACTACCTAGCTCTAGAGAGTTGGTGGGGTATATCTACCGAAGATTGCTTCAGATTGTGGCAGAGGAGTCGGGTAATATTCTGGTCTTTTTAGCCAGTGTACGAGAGATCAAGCAACTAGAACGTCGTCTCAAAGAGGCTGACCTAAAGGATATCTATATTGCTCCTCTCTATGGCGATTTAACCAAACAGGAACAAGACCGAGCGATTAAAGCCCCCCCTAAGGGAAAGCGAAAGATTGTACTTAGTACCAATATTGCCCAAACCTCACTCACCATTGAAGGAATTGGTGTGGTGGTGGATTCGGGTCTACACAATGTGGCGGTTTTTAATCCTTTAACAGGGATGAACAAACTAGAGCGACGGTTTATCTCACAAGATACCGCAACCCAACGGGCAGGTCGGGCAGGGCGATTGAGTGCAGGTAAGGCGTATCATCTCTGGCATGCCTCTAAAGCATTATCTAAGCATGATACTCCCGAAATTTTACTTTCGGATCTTACCTCTATGGTACTACAGTTGGCACGTTGGGGTAGCAGAGATATCGCATCGATGGCATGGCTTGATCGACCACCTGCCTCTGCGATTACTTATGCACAAGGTGTGCTAGATCAGTTGGGGGCGATCGATGCACAAAGAGGGATCACCCCACATGGGGTAGAGCTGAGCCGTTATGCCCTACATCCACGTTTGGCACAGATGATGATTAAAGCCAAAGGGTTGGGCATGGAGTATGAAGCATCCCTACTAGGAGCAATCTTGAGTGAGCGGGATTTTTTAAAAGAACCTTGTGTTGATCTTACAGAGCGAGTGATGTTGCTCGATCAGCTAAAACGCAATAAGCAGGTTGTTGGCTCTGTCGATATAAGGCATGCAAGATATCTGCTTCAGGTTGCATCAAAATTGGCTCCTAAAACCTCTACTAGAGAACTCAATCTTTCTAAGTTGGGTGTTTTGGTAGCATTTGCCTATCCTGATCGCATTGCACAACTGCGTCATCTCAATGGGGAGGTTTATCTTTTGCGTCATGGTAAGGGGGCACGTTTACCTCTGGAGGATGAGCTTTTTAATGCTCCCTTTTTAGTGGTGACAGATCTTGATGCCAAAGAGCGAAATGCACGGATTTATCGAGCAGTTAGGATTGGTTTAGATGAGATTGAGGAGCATTTTGCTTCAGAGATCGAGACCCAAACAAGTGTAGAGTGGAATAGCACGCTCGAACGGGTAGAGGTTCGTAGCACACAACGCCTAGGGGCAATGGTGCTTAAAGAGTCTCCTTGTCGTGATGTTGAACTTGAAGAGGTGGTGGAGGTCTTACTTGAGGAGCTCTCTGAGCGGGGATTAGAGGGGCTCTATTGGAGTGATGAGGCATTACGTTTACGGGAGCGATTGGATTTTCTCTTTTATCACGAAGTCCCATGGGTAAGGGAACGTTTTGCACTGGAGGGGATGGACTCTTTTAGTGATTATCTAGAACATCAAATGGATCAGTGGCTTCGTCCCTATTTATTGGGAAAACGGACACTACGGGAGTGTCGAGGGATCGATCTCTATTCGGTGCTGTTGGGTTTAATGAGCTATGAGGAGTTGCGTTCACTCAATCGTCTTGCTCCTGATAAGATCGAAGTGGCAAGTGGTTCAAAGATCGCGATCAATTATGCTAATGCAAAACAGCCGATACTTGCGGTACGGCTTCAGGAGATGTTTGGTACGCTTAAGACCCCAACAGTGCTAGAGGGACAAGTTCCACTGATGTTGCATCTTCTCTCTCCTGCTTACCGTCCTGTACAGATGACACAGGATTTAACAAGCTTCTGGAAAGAGACCTATCATGAGGTCAAAAAAGAGCTTTCGGGACGCTACAAAAAACACCACTGGCCAGACAATCCACTCCAAGCACAAGCGACACGAAAAACCAAGAAGTTTATGTAAAGTTTAAGTACAATACCTCAAAAAAGGTTATTTATGAATCAAGAAGCGATTATTCAGCAACTCAAAGGGCACTACTCTCGAGATCTAAGAAAACAGCTGGTCAAGTCGATATTGAGTGCAGAGAAGCAAGGAGATCAATTCGAAATAGAGAGGCAGTATAAGATTATTAATCAGATCTTCTCTTTTGTGTTACAAGAGAGTGGGTGGCGAATTGGGAGTGATTCTAAAGAGTGGAATGCACAGCCCATGGAGGTTATGCTTTTGGTCTTTCCTCAACTTGAGAAGACACAATGGTACCAAGACCAACAGCTCATGGTCGATCAGAAAATCGAGGTGGTTGTACCCTCAACCCAAACCAAAGAGGGCTAGATTTAAACTTTTTTGGGTTACAATGTCAAAAATTAACGAAGGAGCAGTTATGTATAGCATTAGAGATTGTCACCATACCATTGGAATTTTCTCTCTGCTGCTGCTTCTGAATCTACCTACTGCTTAATTAGCACTTACCCTTTTTAAACCCTAATATTTTAAACCAAATTCAATACCTCTAGATAGGAATCGTACATGAAATACCAAAAATTCAATAAGATAGATCTACCCAACCGAACGTGGCCAAATGCCGAGATCACCCATGCACCCATCTGGTGTTCGGTGGACTTACGCGATGGTAATCAAGCCTTGATTAAGCCCATGAGCTTAGAGAAAAAGATTCGCTTTTTTAATCTTTTGGTCGAGCTTGGCTTTAAAGAGATTGAGATCGGATTTCCCTCTGCAAGTGAGGTAGAGTATACTTTTACCCGCTATTTGATCGAGAATAATCTGATTCCTGATGATGTGACCATTCAAATCCTTACCCAAGCACGAGAACATCTTATTGCTAAGAGTGCCGAGGCATTAAGGGGAGCAAAAAATGTGATTGTACACCTCTATAACCCTACCTCAACCATGCAGAGGGAGGTGGTTTATGGTAAGTCTCAACAAGAGATTATCGATATTGCTCTTAATGGTGTGGCGTGGATCAAGCAGTACTTTGGAGCTTTTGAGGGGAGTGTACGTTTTGAGTATTCTCCTGAGAGCTTTACGCAGACGGAGCTTGATTATGCGTTAGAGATCTCTAATGCAGTAATTAAGGCATGGGATCCAAAAGGAGAGGAGAAGATGATTTTAAATCTTCCCTCAACCGTCGAGTCAGGAACCCCCAACATCTATGCGGATCAGATTGAGTTTATGCATAAAAATATTCTCCGACGCAACAATGTATTGATTTCGCTTCATGCCCATAATGATCGTGGGTGTGCGGTGGCTTCAACCGAGTTGGGGCTTATGGCAGGAGCTGATCGGGTTGAGGGAACCCTTTTGGGTAATGGTGAGCGAACAGGGAATGTAGACATTGTAACATTAGCGTTAAATATGTATACCCAGGGAATCGATCCTAAGTTGGATCTTTCTAATGTGGATAAAATTGTTCACGTGGTCGAAGAGGCAACGGAGATTAAAACCCACATTCGCCACCCCTATGTTGGGGATCTGGTCTATACCGCGTTCTCTGGTTCGCATCAAGATGCGATTAAAAAGGGGATGGCACGTCAAAAAGAGGGGGAACGCTGGTATGTTCCCTATTTGCCTATTGATCCCAAAGATGTAGGACGTAGTTATGAGTCAATTATTCAGATCAACTCTCAATCGGGTAAAGGAGGGGTGAGTTATATTTTAAGTTCGGTCTTTGGTTATAAGATTCCCAAACAGATGGAGCCTCATGTGGGTGCGTTGATTCAACAGATCAGTGACAAGCATGATGGAGTAGTAAGTGAACGGATGATTGGCGAGGCGTTTGAGTCACACTTTATGAATCGAGAGGATTACTATCGCGTTGAGCATCTTTTGATGAGTATCGATCCTAACACAACCCAGATAGAGGGGGATTTTATTTTGGGGGATCGTCTTTTTCATGAGTCGGCTACCGCACAAGGGATTATCGAAGCGGTGGTGGGTGTCTTTCGGCGTTTAGGGGTCGATTTTGAAGTGGTAGATTATGCCGAACATACGCTTGGTTATGGCGAAGAAGCAGAGGCTGTTGCCTACTTTGGTATCAAGATTAATGAAGCGGTATTTTATGGGGCAGGACGGGGAAAAAATATCTCCTATGCTTCGGTTAATGGTCTCTTAAGTGCACTAAATGTCGCACATCATTGAGTATAGAAGATATAGGAGAGAAAGCTTCCCACAAAGAGGGCCTCTTTTTTGCTCAGCAGAGGGGAGTTTTCAAATGTTACCCCATGAAGATCAAAGTGGCTCAAAAATATGCCCCCACGCCATGCACCAAAGCGTTGCTCTAGGCTAATGCTGTTTTGGTATCCACTGTAGCCCGATGAGGCTTGGTAGGCATGGCGTTGAGGGGTAGTGTAGATGGGTGATACCCCATAAAAATAGTCATTATAGGTCTGATCTGCCCAGAGTGGACCTGTCTGATAGCTAAATTTTAACCCTTGGTGACGGTATTGGTATTTAAGATTGGGGCTTAGCAGATATCCCTGATAATCGACACTACGTAGATCGGTTGTAAGTACCATTCGTAGCGGTAGACGTAAGTTTAGGTGATGCGTTTGGTTTTTGTAGAGTTGATAGTTAAGTCGGGGGCCAAATTCTAGTGCCAGATCCAGATCGGGCATGCCTGCTCGGGTTGGATCATTTTGACTGTTAACAGGGAGTGAGCCACCAAGGCTAAGATCAAGGCTCAGATCATCCCGATCAAAGAGTTGCTGTTTAATGCCATTTTTGTTAATGGTGGTAACAGGAGAGGTGTAGCTAAGATCAGGAACAGGAACCAAGAGTTGCTCTTGGTGGTTCGAACCAATGTAACTTGGATAGCTCATCCAGACAACACCTCCACCCAATTCAAGGGTTGTCTCTTGTGCCAGTAGGGGTATGCCTACTAGCATTAAGAGTTTAAATGGGGGTTGTTTTAGAAGTCCCAAACTACTTTACCATAGAGACCTGAGAAGTCAGCATCGAGTGAGGTATCATCGATATCATCAATGGTAAGTTGCATGGTTTTGTACCCTGCTTCAACACCAAATCCCATCATTAATCCATAGCGTACCCCCGCTTCAAAGTCATAAAGGGTATGCCCATCATAAGTAACATAGTTCCCCTCTACCTGAAAACTCAGATCCGTTGTAGGCAGATCAACACGAGCTTTGGCATAGAGCATGGGAATAGGAAGAGTGAAGTCGGTACTCTCATCTTGGAGAGTTGAGGCTACATCTATGGTTCCATCGATATATTTGACGTTGAGTCCAATATCAGCATTAAGCCAGTTATCTAAGATCTCATAATAGAAGGTAATATCATACATGTCCATATCGAAGCTGCTGTCAACATTGTCGTTGGCAGTAAAGGTCGTTCCCCCCCAGATAAAGCTCTCTTGAACGGTTCCTGAACCCTCATGAGAGAAACTGGTATAACCCACTTTAATATTGGGAAGGATCGGGAGTGGATGCTCAAGGTAAGCTTTGAAAAAAACATCACTCTCATCACTCCATTTTAGATCGTCTTCAATATCTACAGTATCTCCTTCATAGGTAGCAGTACCGCTAGGGGCATGGTTGTAAAATCCAATATTGATCTCTCCTCCAATGACATCTGCCATACTTAAACTGCTCAGCACAATGCCCAGTGTTAGTAGTTTTTTCATACTCTATCCTTTAAATAGTCTTAATAAAAATAATAATCTATTTTAGCTGTGGATGACGTTAAAGTTCTTAAAGTTCTTCGGTGATAATGGATATTACTTGACTCTTGGCTCCCTCATCTATACAGCGTATGGTATGTTGACTTGGAGGAAGATATCGATAGATCTTTTGACCTGATTGGGCGGAGAAGGGGGCTTGATTGTCGATCATCCAGTAGATGGTACTGTTGGGTTCAAAAGAGTAACACTCTAGAGGTATTTTTTTAAACGTAGAGGGGAGTTGATGGTTGAAAATATATCTTTTTTGATCGATGGGTGCTGTGATTTTAGGGCGATAGCTTTGCCATTGGGAGTAGCATGGATGGTTTTTAAGATCCGCAATAGAGTGAATCCTCTGGTGCTGAATAAGGTAGGTGAGTACCTCTGCTCGTAGGGTACTACAGGGGGTATTTAGGGGGACTCCTTGGATGCGTTGATCGAGAATATGGTGTTGACACTGATGAAGGATTATAGGATCTTGACATATTTTTTGGGTGACGATCCCCTTAGGGGGATAAAACCATGTTTGTTTCTTTGTCTGGAGTAGCTTAAAGATATCAAAAAGTGTACCCGCTGCTCCATGTAGCCCTGTTGGTTCCTCTCCATGATCGGAATGACTAGGTTGAGCGGAAAAGTTGCCAAACCATACCCCAACAGTGTATTTAGGGGTATAGCCAATGGTTAAAAGATCCCTACCATGGGCCGAGGTTCCCGTCTTAAAAGCAATTTTTGGAGAATTTTTAAGAAACTCCCATGATGTAGAGAAGTTGGGGCGAGGAGCATCCGTTAGCATGGAACTAACCAGATAGCTGGCTTCAGGGCTGAGTACTCTTTTTGAAAAGTGGGGTTGCTTGAGCAGGTAGCTTGATGGAGTAAAGACTCCACCATTGGCAAGCATCGCAAAGAGTTCACTAATTTTACGCAGAGAGATTCCCCATCCTCCTAGTACCAAGGCACTACCATAGTAGGATCTTGGTGCGTTGAGTGTTGGGATCTTGGTTTGAGAGAGTAGAGCATAGAGATCATGATCTTGAAGCAGTCGATTAAGTTCAACCGCAGGGGTATTAAGAGATTGTTGTAATGCTTGGGTTGCGGTAACTTCTCCTAAATAGGTATGGGAGTAGTTTTGGGGTTGATAGCCATGAATAAATAGAGGAAGATCGTAGAGTTTTTTAAGTGGGGTAATGAGCCCCTCCTCTAGTGCTCGGGCATAGATTAGCGGTTTTAGGGTAGAGCCTGCAGAAATGGAGATATCAACCCCGTCATTCTCTCCTCCATGTCTCTTGTCTGCAAAGGAGGGAGAACCAATATATGCTAAAATCTGCATGGTTTGATTGTCGATAATAATGGCAGCCCCATTAAAAATTCCAAACCGTTTAAGTCTCTGGGCATGTTGATGAATAATCTTTGTGGTCGCCTTTTGAAGTGAGAGGTCAATGGTGGTTAAAATCTCTCCTTCTTGGCGAAGGTAGACACTAAGGTGTGGTATCGCATTGGGTAGGGGATAGATTTTACACGAGAGAGGCTCTTTAATACTCTGCTGATAGGTGGATTTATCGATTGCATGAAGTTGATAGATCCGATGCAGTAGGCGATTTTTAGATCGATTAGGATCAGGGTTGTGTCGTGGAGCGTTTCGGTTAGGATTTTTAGGAATACTGATAAGATAGGCAATCTGTGCAACAGAGAGATTATCGGGAGATTGATGAAAATATTTAAACGCAGCCGACGCAAACCCTTCGATGTTGCCTCCATAGGGGGTATTGTTAAGGTAGAAGCGTAAAATCTCCTCTTTGGAGTAGTGCCACTCAAGCTGAAGGGTCTGCATGAGTTCAATAAGTTTTTGAGTAAGGGTTCGTGGTTTATGGTGCATCATTCGTACCACCTGCATGCTTAGTGTCGAGGCACCAAGGTGGGTCTGATAAAAGAGATTGCTATAGAGTGCACGTATAAGGGCAAAAGGATTAATGCCCCAGTGGTGTTCAAAATATTGATCCTCATAGGCGTAGAGAATCTTTTTGATTTCAGGAGTAATTTGATGGGATTGAATGGGGATGCGTAGATAGCTATCTTGGGTCAATTTGATGGCAAGAAGTTGATGATCCTTTCCGTAAATTATGGTTGATTGTGGTTTGTAGAGTCGAGCATGATCTAGAGGATAGAGGTAGTCCAAAGCACTAGCAAAGAGCAGTAAAATGAACATACCTAAAAGGATTTTTTGAATTGTTTTCATTTGGGCTTATTATATCCATAATTTTTAGGTTATAATTTTAAAAAACTAGGTTAATCTATGTATAGATCGCTACATACTGTTGTTATATTCACTATCTCTTTGCTTCTGGTGGGGTGTGTTCCTGCACCCGCACCTAAACCATCTACCTCCTCAACGCATTCAAGACCAACGATGGGTACTCCCATTGGGCAGGTGAATGGTTATCGTGAGTATGGCTATCCTCCTCGAGACTATCGTCAACGAATCAAAAACTATTTTGCCAACAAGCTCAAGCGTGCTGATCACGCCAAGTATACTTTTTCGGCTCCTGTTCGTGCCTATAAACGTAAAGGGTTGGCGTATGGTGGAGATGTTGCATGGAGAGGCTGGTTGGTGGATGTTGCCATTGCCGTTCCTAGTCGTACGGGACGACTCCAAAAACCTAAACCCTATATGGTACTTTTTAAAGGGGATGTTATTGTTGAGGACATCTTAGGTTCAAATCATAAACTGATTACACGGGTAGGGAAGTAGATGGCAAATTTTAATACCCATTTTGTGGTAGCAGCAACCGCTTCGGCGGTATTGAGTGGTACCCTGCTTTCGATGGAGATCCTAGAGCCTACTCAAGCGGTAATGGCATTTGCATTGGGGACATTTGGTGGATTGATGCCCGATATCGATTCGGATCGTTCCAAATCGATTGGGATTGGCTTTACGGTGGTCTCCTTGCTGGTGACGATACTGGCAGTCTTTGTCAAGAACTCAACCTACTCACTACTGGAGATGTTGATTATGGCAGGGGTGGTCTTTGGGACGGTGCGTTTTGGCTTTATCGAGATTTTTCGTAAAATCTCTAAGCACCGTGGAATGTTTCACTCCATTCCTGTGGCGATCATCTGGGGAGAGAGTACGGCAATTTTGATGCACCTCTTTTTTGGACTGAATGCACTGGTCTCTTGGGTCTATGGAATTATGATTATTTGGGGTTATCTGGTGCATTTAATTCTTGATGAGGTCTACAGTGTGGATCTGGGGAATCGACGGGTTAAAAAGTCGTGGGGAACTGCGTTAAAGCTCTTTAAGGTCAAAACCCGTACCGATCAGATACAAACAATTTTAATCTATGCACTTGTAGCATTTTTGTGGACAAAAGCTCCCGATCCGACAATGATAAAAGAGGCACTCTTTAGCCCTGAGGCGTGGGCAAACTTTAAAGATGTCTTGTTGCCGTATGATGGTCGATGGTTTTTTCATTAATGCGTGCTAATAAGCCTAGTAAACATCGGCGAATTTTACGCATCGCTTTGCCTGCAGCGTTGAATTCGCTTTTGGATATGCTTCAGGTGATGACCGATCTTAAGATGGTGGGATCTCTTTCGGTTTTTGCCGTTGCTGCGGTGGGGATAGGACTACAGTCTTTGATGTTCCTTTTTGCTTTTTTGACGCTTTTTCATGTGGGTACCAATGCTTTGATTTCTCGTTTTTATGGGGCTAAAAAGATGCAAAGAGCCTCGTTGGCACTGAGTTCCCTGTTGGGCTTTTCTTTTTTACTTTCATTGGTGGTTATGCTGTTATGGTATTGGGGGGCAGGCTGGATCTATCGATTGTATGCGGTTGATCGGGAGGTTGCGAGTTTGGGGATTGCTTATGTTGAGAGTCTTAGCTGGATGATCCCCTTTATTTTTGTTAAAATGGTTTTTGTTAGTGCTTTAAGTGCCACAGGAGATACTAAAACTGCAATGCTGGTTAAGTTGATGGGGATTGTTTTGAATGTGGGGTTAAACTATCTACTTATTTTTGGTCATGGTGGCTTTCCTGCATTGGGGGTGGAGGGTGCTGGGATGGCGACGGTGGTGGTTAATATTTTAGAGTTTTTGGTCTATGGGTGGTTATACTTCCGTGGGCGTACCCCTTTTGTTCCGATGATTGGAATCTCCAAAAATCTTTTGAGTCGAGCATTAAAAGTAGGTCTACCTGCCTCTTTGGAACGAGGTTTAACTTTTGGTTCTTTTATGCTCTTTACAGGGATTATTGCAGGGTTTGGAACCGAAGCGGTAGCAGGTTATCAGATAGGACTGCGTATTGAGGGGTTGGCATTTATGCCTGGTATTGGATTTACCATTGCGGCAATGGCACTTATGGGACAAGGGTTAGGAAGAAAGAATCCCCAACAGTCACGTGAAGATGTTCTACTGGTATTAAAGTATGCCATCGGTTTAATGTTTTTTCTCTCATTTTTTATGATTTTTATGCCCGAGAGGCTGGTGGCATTTTTTACCGATGATGGTGCTACCATCCAAGAAGGAGCTCTCTATTTACGAATTGTGGGACTCTCTCAGATCCCATTGGCATTTAATTTTGTCCTCTCAGGAGCTTTAAGGGGCGCGGGGGATAGCAAGCGAACGCTCAAGATTAACTTGTTATCACTCTGGTTGGTACGGATTGTACCTGCATTTGTTTTGAGCTGGTATTTCGAAGATATCCTTTGGGTCTATCTAGCAATGATTGCCGATACCTTAGTTAAGGCACTGCTGCTTTGGCGTGCCTTTGATGGGGGAGCATGGCAAAAGATTAAGGTCTAATCAGTTGCGTAAAGTTTTCGAGTTGATACTGCTCTTCACCGATATAGATCTCTCCTGAGATCTTTAGATCAAACGCATCTACCTCTAATGCTTGGTTGTAGTGAATATTGTTGACCACAATATAGCTTCCTTTAGTGAGCTTGAGTTCATTAAAGGTATAGGTTGTATTGGCATCAAGTCTCAAGCTTTTGGGGTATCGACCATCTTCATCGGCTTGAGCATACTCTAGAAGAATGTTCCCATCTTGGAGACGCTCTTCCTCTTGACACTGCTCAAAAGAGATAGATTGTTGATGTTCTTGGATCTCTCCTTGATTAACAATAACCTTTTCCCCATCAAGATCACAAAAGAGTGTTTGCTTATCAAACTGCGTTGCCTCTTTGGTATTGATACTCTCTAGCTGATAGGTGAGCATGTTATTGAGCTCCTCTTTGAGACGATCGATCTTAGTGCTATTGAGTGGTGTTTTAGCAGGAGTGCTGTACTCAATTGAGGTCGCATCAAGAATCGCGGTTCTCTTTTTGGGCTCGGTCGCGGGTTTACTCCCTTTATCACACCCAACAAACAGTGTAGAGAGAAACGAGAGTTTAAAAACTATTAAGGTTTTTGTGATATATTTTTTCATAAAGTTATTATATTGAAACTAAACTTAAAATATAATTATAGTTTTTTTATTAAAAAATATTTTATATTTTACCTTGGATAGACAATATATAAAACTTGATATAATTAGTTAAAAAAGAGAAAATGGAGACCAACTTGATGAATATTACGATGCTCTATAGTAAGTTACACAGAGCGACAGTGACCGAAGCAAACTTGAATTATGTAGGATCGATTACCATCGATAAAGAGTTGCTTGCGGCAGCAAATATGCGTGTGGGACAGAAGGTTGATATTGTTAATATCAACAATGGTGAACGCTTTTCGACCTATATTATTCCAGGAGAGGCAGGAAAAAAAGAGATCTGTCTCAATGGTGCAGCCGCACGTAAGGTACATGTGGGGGATAAAATTATTATTATTGCCTATGCAAGCATGAGTGAGACGGAAGCGGATCAGTTTGAGCCTAAAATTGTTATTTTAGAAGATGACAACACCATCGCCCAAGCCTATAAAGGATTAATGTAATGTTTGAAGGTTTTGATATGAGTAAAATGGGTCAGATGATGGAGGAGTTGCAAAACAAAGCCAAAGAGCTCGAAGCCCAAGCCAAATCGGTAATCCTTACCGCCAAAGCAGGTGGTGGTATGGTCGAGGTGAGTGCCAATGGTGCAGGTGAGATTATTGATATTACGATTGATGATTCACTATTAGAGGATAAAGAGTCATTACAGATTCTTCTAATCTCAGCAATGAATGATGTCCTCAAGATGGTAGAAGATAATAAAAAATCTCAAGCAATGGGCATGATGGGAGGCTTGAACCCTTTTGGAATGAAATAATTTCTTAAAGAAAACTTTAATTTTATTATTAAATTTAAAGTTAAAATTAAATTTTATTTCTGTATAATGGCGTTATATCTAAATGAGATAAACATAAAAGAACAATAACCCATTATGGAAGTAGAAATGATAAGAAGAAAAAGTTTATTAAAGATTTTGACTCTTCTGGCTCTAAGCACACTCTTAGAGGCAAAAGAGACCCCCATTGAGTCACATATCTCAATGCAACCAACCTTTGAAGAGATCACCAAGGTTGAGATAGCTGTGATGGAGCCTGTTGATATGCTGATGCCTGTATCGTTTGATTCCCGTTGTTTAGATGATTACTCAACGGTGATTCAGATGCTGTGGATCTGAGTATAATAGATACATTTGAACCTGATGTGAGCCTCTTTGAGAAGATTTAGAAGTTTACAATCAGGTAAATCAAGCAATTTACATTATATTTATAATAGTTTACTCTTATCTGCCCATGCCCCACTGTAACGCTTAGTTACATAGGATTTATATCCCCCTCTAGCACAATAGTTACACAATCTATTTAATTGTTTTTCTGCTAATATAAGCCTAATATTCTTCTAATGACCACAATACTCTGTGGGAAATTGTAACAGAGAATAACATCTTTAACAAAGGAGTTCTAATGACTCATGTGATTAACAATCACCCCTATTTAGGTATCTTCTTCCTCTTCGTGGTGACGGTCGTGGCATTTAATGCAACCCTGATCGCAGCACGGTTTGTAAGTAGAAAATTAGCAAAGCTTGATACTGAGAAGTTGAAGCTAACAATCTATGAGTGTGGACCAGAGGTGACTAAACAGCCCAATACCATCTCGACCCAGTTCTACCTGATAGCCCTTCTGTTTATTCTCTTTGATGTGGAGATTATCTTTATGTTCCCTTGGGCAATCGATTTTAAACTGCTAGGTTGGTTTGGGTTTGCTGAGATGATTCTCTTTATCGTCCTCTTAACAATTGGATTTATTTACGCATGGAAAAAAGGAGCACTTGAATGGCACAGCATCAAGTAAATTACGCCAGTGCAGCTGGCTTACCAATAGCATTGACAACCGCGGATCATTTGATTAACTGGGGACGAAGTAACTCACTTTGGCCTCTTACTTACGGGCTTGCCTGTTGTGCGATTGAGATGATGGCGGCAGGGGGTAGCCGTTATGACTTTGACCGTTTTGGTACAATCTTTAGAGCCTCTCCACGACAATCAGATGTTATGATTCTCGCAGGAACCCTCTCTAAGAAGCATTCAGAGTTTGCCCGACGACTCTACGATCAGATGACCGAGCCAAAATGGGTGATCTCCATGGGATCGTGTGCCAATACAGGGGGAATGTTTAACACCTACGCTACCGTACAAGGGGTGGATCGTATTATTCCTGTAGATATCTATCTTCCTGGGTGTGCCCCTCGTCCTGAGACGTTGCAGTATGCGTTGATGATGCTTCAGAAGAAGATTCGAAAAGAGTCCGCGAACATGAACAATAACACCAAACAAAATCTAAGGTTAGTATAATGAGAAAATATGTACCAAAAGGCAATGTTCAGGCAAAATCCTATTATACCGATCGTTTTCATGTGGTGCCAAAAACCCCACGATTCGAAGTGAGTACTGATGAGATTTTTGCCAAGCAGTTAGAGACATTATCGGCTAAAGTTAATGTTAAAAGAGCCGAAATTCAATTGGGAACCATGATTGTGGAGGTAGCTCCAGAGGACAATTTTAAAGCATTAGAAGTACTTAAAAATGAGTGTGATTACGCCATGCTTTCCGAGATGAGTGCGGTAGATTACTTGGCTCAGGATGGTGAGTTTGAAGTTTTCTATCAGATGTTGAACCTAAAAGATGTTAAAAGAATGCGTTTGGTGACGCGTATTAAAGAGGGGCAAGCTGTTGAGTCGGTGGTGCCTCTTTATAAATCTGCAAACTTTGCAGAGCGAGAGATGTTTGATATGTTTGGTATCAAAGTGAACAATCACCCCTTCCTTAAGCGAATCTTGATGCCTGATGATTGGGAAGGACATCCACTGCTTAAGACCTATCCTCTCCAAGGGGATGAGTTTGCTTCATGGTATGAAGTCGACAAGATCTTTGGAAAAGATGCCCGTGAAGCGATTGGCCCAGAAAACCGTGACCAGAGCCGTATCGATCGATACGATACCAAGCGATTCTCTCGTGTTGGTTATGAGGTGCCTTTTGGTGCGGATATCTCTGAGGGTGAGAGTAAGACCCCCATTGAGTACAGCAAGACCTTCTTGGTCGATTATCAACAAGCTGATGGTACGATACCAGCAGAAGAACGAAAGTAGAGGGAGAGAAATATGCAACAACCAAATAAACTATCCCCATTTTTTGAAAACCTCAATTTTGAGCGTGAAGACAACACCATGGTAATTAACTTTGGTCCCCAGCACCCATCAGCACACGGTCAGTTACGACTGGTTCTTGAGCTTGATGGAGAGCAGGTGGTCAAAGCCTATCCTGATATTGGTTACCTTCACCGAGGTATTGAAAAGATGGCAGAGAACATGACCTATAATGAGTTTTTACCAACTACGGATCGACTCGATTATATTGCGTCTACATCTAACAACTATGCCTATGCGTTGGCGGTAGAGAAGCTTTTAGGTATTGAAGCCCCCCGAAGAGCACAGGTGATTCGTACCATTCTTTTAGAGCTTAACCGAATCATTTCGCATCTTTTCTTTATTGCGACTCATGCTCTTGATGTTGGGGCGATGTCGGTCTTTCTTTATGCCTTCCGTGAGCGTGAGTTTGCGATGGACTTGATGGAGGATTATTGTGGGGCACGACTCACTCACTCTGCGGTACGAATTGGTGGAGTTCCTTTGGATGTTCCTGCGGGTTGGATGGCTCAGATGCGAAATTTCTGTAACAAAGTAGATTACGAGCTTGAGCACACCTATAATGCTTTGCTTCAAGAGAATAGAATCTGGAAAATGCGTCTAGAGGATGTGGGGGTGATCTCTCCTGAAGATGCCCTCTCTTGGGGATGTACAGGACCAATGTTGCGTGGTTCAGGGATTAAGTACGATATCCGAAAAGAGGAGCCTTATGAGCTCTACAGTGAGCTTGATTTTGATATTCCTGTAGCCGACACCAACGATTCGTATGGTCGATACCGACTCTATATGGAAGAGATGAAAGAGTCTACCAAGATTATTCGACAGCTTATCTTGATGTATGATGATACAGAGCCTCAACTCATGGCACACGCACCACAATACATCTCGGCTCCTAAAGAGGAGATCATGACACAAAACTACGCACTTATGCAACACTTTGTTTTGGTGACTCAAGGGATGCGACCACCTAAAGGTGAGGTCTATGTACCCACCGAGTCACCCAAAGGGGAGCTTGGATTCTATATCAAATCTGAAGGGGAGCCCTATGCGTATCGCTTGAAGTGTCGAGCACCTAGTTTTTTCCATACAGGATTACTTCAGGAGATCTTGGTAGGAACATATATCGCGGATGTGGTGACCATTATTGGTTCAACCAATATTGTATTTGGTGAAGTAGACCGATAGGAATAGGAGAAAACAATGCAAAGATATGATTTAAGACATTTACATGATGACTTCTATGACCGAATGGGTGAACTCATCGAGACGGGATTAAAAGTAGGTGAAGTAGGAATTTTCCTTTTTGAAGTGGGGGATTTCTCTTCTATTCAGAAATCGGCAGATTACATCAAAGCCATGGGTCATGAGTTGATGAACTCATTGAAGTTCAACGAGGTTGATTGGACAATTGTGGTCAAGAAACTTTCTCCCGAAGAGATTGCTAAGCGTAAAGAGGCGGCAGAAAAGGCAGCAGCATTAGCCGAAGAGAAGCGTCTTGAGGCAGAGCGAATAGCCAAAGAGAAAGCCGAAGCAAAAGCAGCAAAAAAAGCAGCCGAGGAAGCCTCTGCAGAGAGTGCACCTAAAACAGAAAAAAAGGCTAAATAATGGCAAAGTTACTCTTCTCTACTTGGCAAGGTGAACTTATCGACAATCGCGGTAAGGATCCTTCAGAGTGGAGTGAGTCGGGATTTAAACTTCCTGAGACCTATCACGGGGAGCGAGACTCAAAAGCATTTATCGGATGGGATGGCGTGGCTATCTTTGATGAGGATATTGATGCGGTTGAGTTGGCGAATCAGTACGCAGCACAGTACCAAGAGTACTCGGAAGCGTGTGGTCGTTGTGCTCCTGGGCGATGGGGAGGAAAGATTCTCTACGACTTACTCGATAAGATTGCTAGGGGCGAGGGAAGTCATGATGATGTTGCACACCTCAAAGAGATTGGTCAGACGATGATGACCACCTCTAAGTGTGAGATTGGAAAGACCGTTCCTAAGCCTATTTTAGATTTGATGGAGCACTACAAAGAGCAGTTTGATACCTGTATTGATGCCCAAATTCCATCACGGCACTATCAAGGGGATACCTCTTATATTGCTAAAGTAACGGCTCCTTGTACCGATATGTGTCCTGCGAGCGTGGATATTCCTGCCTATATTGAGGGGGTACGGGACATGGTCTTTACCGATTCACTCGCTGCCACACGTCAAACCATGCCACTTGCACATACCTGTGGTCGAGTCTGTCCACATCCGTGTGAAGATGCGTGTCGACGAGCCAATCTTGATGAGCCCATCTCCATTATGGAGCTTAAGCGATTGGGAGCGGATTATGAGACCGATCATGGTCTTGATTGGATCCACCCACAAACGCCTAAGCCCTTGCGAAATGATGGTAAAAAAGTTGCCATTATTGGAGCGGGTCCTGCAGGGTTGACCGCAGCGTACTATCTGGCACTTGAAGGGATCAAAGTGGATATCTTCGAAGAGCTACCTGTCAATGGTGGTGAGGTAGCCGTGGGGGTTCCTGAGTATCGTATGCCCATTGATAAGTACAATAAGGACATCGATTTGGTCTTACAGATGGAAGCGGTGACGATTTACAACAATCACCGTGTCGATGCCGAGCGTCTTAAAGAGATCGATGCGGAGTATGATGCAACCCTATTGGCATTTGGTACACGGCTCTCTAAAACGGTACGTGCTAAAAATGAGAATCCAAAGATGCAAGGGTACTGGGGAGCGATTGATATGCTCGATAAAGTCAACCTTTGGCATAAGTACCGCATTGGCTCGCCTGCTTCTAATGAGCTTAAAGATAAGGTAGTGGTCTGTGTTGGTGGTGGATTTACCTCGATGGACGTGGTTCGTTGTTCGATTCGTGAGGGAGCTAAAAAGGTGATCATGCTCTACCGACGGGATGAGAAGACGATTATTCGTAACACCACCTATGAGGAGTACCATGAGGCGGTTGAAGAGGGCGTTGAGTTTATCTTTCACTCGGCTATCGAAGAGATCTTTGATGATGGAGAGAAGATTACCAAGCTTAAAGTCAACCGATTTGAACTCGTACCTGACCCTAATGGTGGACGGGCTCAACTGGTCAAGATTGAAGGAGCAGACTTTGAAATTGAGGTGGATTACCTCATTCCTGCGGTCTCTCAATCGGCTGATCTTCAGCTCCTGCCTGAGGAGTGGAACGTGGAGCTTACCTCATGGAACACACTTCTAACCAATGGTAAAGACTACATGACCTCACGTGAGGGACTCTTTGCCGCGGGGGATTGTGAGTATGGACCCATGACCATTGTGCATGCGGTCAAGCAAGCACGACGTGCCGCTTCGGTGATTAGTCGTTATATCTATGATGGTAAGTGTACCCTCACTGATGATGAGATTATGGAAGATCATCTCGAGCGACTCAAGGTCTATAACAAAAATGAAAAGATCACAGGATGGATGCCAGGGATTCCTCGACAAGAGAGTGAAAAACTGGGTGTAGATGAGCGTAAAGATAACAACAAAGAGGTAAACCTTGGGTTTACTGGTGAAGAGGCGATAGCAGAAGCAGAGCGTTGTATGCGATGTTACTACATATCGATGGTGGCGGTATAATGAGCAGTGTACGAAATCAACAACCAAAAACCATTAACCTCACCATCGATGGTAAAGCCTGTAGTGGGGTGTTTGGACAGACGATTCTAGAGATTGCACGAGAGAATGGGATCTATATTCCCACCATGTGTTACTTGACTAAGACCTTGCCAATTGCCTCTTGTCGTATGTGTGTGGTCGATGTCGAAGGGGTCGAGGGGATGATCCTCTCGTGCCAAGAGAAAGCGACCGATGGGGCGGTGATTCATACTAATAATGAAGAACTCTATAAAGAGCGTCAAAACATTATGAAGCTCTATAATGTTAACCATCCTCTTGAGTGTGGGGTGTGTGACAAGAGTGGTGAGTGTGATCTGCAGAACAAAACCATGGAGTTTGGGGTAGCTCAGCAGAACTTCACTGCCAAAGACGTTCATCGTCCTGTACAGAACTGGGGGCATGTTTCGTATGATCCTGCGTTGTGTATTATGTGTGAGAAGTGCGTGCGGGTCTCTACCGAGATCACAGGAGATGAAGCCCTTAAGGTTAAATTTGGAGGTTACAGCTCTACCATTGAAAATGTCAAAATCGAAGAGAATTTTGCAACCCTTGGTGAGGCAGCAGCCGTCTGTCCTGTGGGGGCACTGGTGGACAGTAACTTTAAATACACCGCCAACGCATGGGAGCTTAAGCAGATTCCCTCTTCGTGTCCACACTGTGGGGCAGGGCATGATGTGATCTATGAGATCAAGCATGATAAAGTCTACCGTATGAGCAACAACGCAGAGTTTACCACCATGTGTAGTGCGAGCCGTTATGGGTATGATTTTGATAACCGTGATGTGACCAAAGATCCCAACGCCTTTGAGCGTGCAATTGAGGCGTTTGAAGAGGCAGGGAGTATTCTGATTGCTAAAGAGACCTCCAACGAAGAGGCACTGATCTTCCAAAAGCTCAAAGAGCAACGGGGATATAAGCTAATCTCTCCCGAAGCGAGAGCTTATCAGAAGTTTATGCAGGCGTATAGCTCGATTACGGGGAAATCGCTTTACAGTGGAGATCTTGATGCGTTGCGTCAATCGCGGGCAATTATTGTATTGGGAACCCGCATTAATGATGATGCACCCATTATTAAGTACCACATCAACATGGCAAGCAAACGTGAGCAGGCAAGGGTGGCGTATATGCACCCCATTGAGGACAGTAACATTCAAAACATTGTTACCCAATTTATCAAGTATGAAGCGGGAAGCGAAGAGGGAGTTGTTGCACTACTCGCGGAGACACTGTTACGAGGTGTAACGTTACCTGAGTCAATTAAAGCAGTTTTGAATGATCTTGATATCGGGAATCTCTCGGCAGAGTCCAATGTGGGTGAAGAGGAGCTCGAGCTTCTTGCTAAATCGTTACAGAAAAAGCAAGGTTTCTCGTTGATTGTGGGTGAAGATCTCTATGGACATCCAGAGGCTACAAACATTGCCAAATATATTGCATTGATTGAGAAGTATGCAGGATTTAATGTGATCTGCGTACCTCCTGCGGGCAATGCGATGGGAATTTCGATGATTTGTGATCTCGATGATGATATTGAGGGGAAAACCATTGGGTATAACCTCAAAGGAGACTTTACCCTCTCCGCACTAGGAGATGGGGATCTTGATATGCCTGCACTCAATCAGCAGGAGGGAACCTTGACAGGGTACAACAAACGTGTAGTGCCACTAAATGTAGCACTCCCTTATGGTGGCTATGTGCTTAATGATCTTGCCAATCGTTTGGGACTTTTAGCGGAGTATACCATTGAGTATACCGAGCAATTGCCTACTGAGAAGGGCTTTAAAGCGGTAAAGTTTGATGATCTTCCTGATTATTTTGATCTTACAGGTCAAGAGCATCGGGGGTATCAACTCGAAGTGATGGATGTGGATGTAAATGAGAGTATTCAAGAGCCTCAGGAGATTGAAGGGATTGATGGTGCGGTGGTTTATACCTGTAACCCTCAGGAACACTTCTCAAGCTTTACAGGTAAGTCTAAAAACTTGCCACAAGAGGCGAATCTTTTGGGTTCTGCACAGTTTGCTACCGCTGCCAAATTGAGAGATGGTGACACCGTAGAGTTTACCATCGGCACGACGAAGTTTAGTAGAGTGTTTAAGATTGATACATCTTTGAAGGGAACAATAGCACTTAATCCAACATTTGATAGGGGATTAAGTACGCCTTTGTTATCCTCCTATAGATTTAATAGATTAGAAAGAGTAGGAAGCTAATATGAGTGAAGTACAAACCGTAGAAGATATGATTAGCATAAAAATTGATGGGGTTGAGTACAAGGCAAAAGAGGGGGAGTATATCCTCAACGCTGCCCGTGCCAATGACATCTTTATCCCTGCTATCTGTTACCTGACAAGATGTTCTCCGACACTAGCATGTCGTATCTGTCTTGTTGAGGCAGACGGTAAGCAGGTCTATGCGTGTAATGCCAAGGTCAAAGAGGGGATGGAGATTACCATCGATACCCCCAATATTCTCCAAGAGCGTCGAGCCATTATGGAGGTTTATGATGTCAACCACCCCTTACAGTGTGGGGTGTGTGATCAGAGTGGTGAGTGTGAGTTACAAAACTACACACTAGAACTGGGTGTAGACTCTCAGAGTTATGCCATTGCGGATACCAAGCGTGAGACCAAAAACTGGAGTTCAGTGTTGCATTATGATGCAGGACTCTGTATTGTCTGTGAACGATGTACCACCGTCTGTAAAGATATGATCGGGGATGCAGCGATTAAGACTACCAAGCGGGGTGGAGCATCACTCGATAAGAATCTTAAAAGCACCATGCCCAAAGATGCCTATGCGATGTGGAACAAGCTTCAAAAATCGATCATTGCACCAAGTAATGGTACCGATGAGACCAACTGTAGTGATTGTGGAGAGTGTATCGCGGTCTGTCCTGTGGGAGCATTGGTGAGTCGAGATTTCCAATACACCACCAACGCATGGGATCTTAAAAAGATTCCCGCAACCTGTGCCCACTGTAGTAGCGGGTGTCAAATCTATTACGAGACCAAACCTGCTTCCATTGCAGATCGTACTGAAAAAATTTTCCGTGTGACCAACGAGTGGAACTACGTCTCACTCTGTGGAGCAGGACGATTTGGATATGATTTTGAAAATCGTGAAGCAACCAAAGATCCCCAAGCCTTTAACAAGGCAGTAGAGGCATTGAAAAAAGCCGAGGTGATTCACTTTAACTCGGTCATTACCAATGAAGAGGCGTTAATGCTTCAGATGTTAAAAGAGAAAAAAGGGGTTAAGTTAATTAACCGTGAAGCCAGAGCGTTCCAGATCTTCTTGGATTTCTATAAAAAAGCTTCAGGGAATTCACTCTATACGACCGATTTCAAAGAGGTGATGGCAACTGATTTTGTGATGAGTGTAGGAACATCGTTACGAAACGATAACCCCAATGCACGTTATGCCTTTAACAACGTACAAAAGATGAACAAAGGGGCAGGGTTCTATTTCCATCCTGTAGGCGATACCTTGGTACCAACTTTTGGTAAGAGTGTGGAGACCTTTACCCATAAAGTAGGGCATGAAGAGGCAGCATTGTTGTTGATTATCGAACTCTTTGCAGACAAAGATAAGCTTCCAAATTCAGTAAAAGATCAGCTCAATCGAGAGGAGTTGCTTAAGACACTAGGCAAAGACCCTGAAGCGTTTGCGAAGTCTTTTGATAAGATGATGAAGAAAAAAACTGCCTTCTCTTTGATGATTGGTGAAGATCTCTACTTCCATGAGCGTGCTGAGAACTTGGCAAAACTTATTGCAGTACTTGAAAAGACATCTGATGTCAAAGTAGCGATGATTCCACCCAAGACCAACTCTTTGGGCGTGGCACTTATTTGTGACCTAGATGATGAAGCTCAAGGCTTTACCATTGGGTACAACGAACCAGGTGATTTCACGCTCTCAGCGTTGGGTGATGGGGATTTGGATATGCCTGCGATGAACCAGCAAGAGGGAACACTTACCAACATGCACAAGCGAGTGACACCAACCAATGCTGCACTTGATTACAATGGCTATGAGCTTAATGATCTAATCCGTGAGGTGATTGGTGCTCCCAAAGAGACCATCGATTGGACACCACATCTCCCCACCGATAAAGGCTTTAAATCGGTCGAGTTTGATAGCCTACCCAATGGGTATACCAATGCGGGTGAAGAGCGACGTGGATATCTGCTTGAGAGTACAAGCAGTGAGGTGGCACTACCTGAGGTAGAGAAGTTTGATGCCTCAAGAGGACTTGAGGGGCAGATTGCTTATCGATGTAACCCACAACGACAGTTCAATGACTTTAGTGACAAAGCTCATCAGATTTTTGAAGCCTTTGCACTCTATGTGAGTCCTGCAAAAGCAGAGACATTAGGCTCTAAGGTGGTGGTTGAGTTTGACGATGATAACTTAACACTTGACGTGGTGGTAGATGAACGGATGGAAGGTGACATTGTCGCTGTTCCTGATTTCAAAAGTTCAGCCAATATCTATGAACTCTTTGGAGCATCACGATACACAACAGTAAATATAAGGGAGGCGTAGAGTATGGAAGCGACAATGTTACCTGAAGTGACGGCTGCTGGGGTTATAATCAAAGCGATTTTGATTTTGGCCGTGATTGCAGCGATTGCAGGTTTTGGTACCTATATCGAGAGAAAAGTACTTGCATTTATGCAAAGAAGGTTAGGACCCCAACACGTGGGTCCTTATGGATTGCTGCAACTTGCAGCCGATGGGATTAAACTCTTTACCAAAGAGGACATTATTCCTCAGCATGCCAATAAGATTATCTTTGCGGTAGCACCAGTAATTACTGCGGCAACTGCTTTTATCGCGTTGGCTGCGGTACCTGTGTTCCCTGACTTTACGATTCCGTTAATTGATGTTTACGTTCCATCAATTGCATCGGACATCAATGTGGGTATTCTTTTTGTGCTTGGGATGATGGCAGCGGGACTTTATGGACCACTCCTTGCAGGTATGGCACAAGCAAACAAGTGGGGGATTATTGGATCGGCAAGAACCGCAATTCAGTTCCTCTCTTATGAGGTAGTTACAGGGCTTTCGATCTTGGCTCCTATTATGATGGTTGGGTCACTTTCGTTTGTGGATTTTAACAACTATCAGAGTGATGGAACATGGATGGTGGTCTATCAGCCCGTTGCATTTATCCTCTTTTTGATTGCAGGATTTGCTGAGACCAACCGAACCCCGTTTGACCTTTTAGAGCATGAAGCGGAGATTGTCTCTGGATATGTAACTGAGTATTCTGGTATGCGATGGGGGCTCTTCTTTATTGGGGAGTATGCCAACATGATTACCATTGGGGTGATCGCTTCGATTGTCTTCCTTGGTGGATACAATGACTTCTGGATCTTCCCAGGTTGGTTGATGATTATTGCTAAGATTGCGTTTTCCTTCTTCTTTATGTTGTGGGTAAGAGCAGCGTGGCCTCACGTAAGACCTGATCAGTTGATGTGGTTATGTTGGAAGGTCTTAATGCCATTGGCAGTACTAAATGTTGTTGTCACAGGTATTGTGATGATGATGGTGTAAGGAGCAGCAATGAGTTTAGAGAAGTTTAAAAACAGAAATGTTGGAACGCAAAATTATAAGATGTTGGATCTTGACCACACACCCATTACAGGGTGGGGTCAGTTTAAGCAGGTAGTCTCTCGAACCTTCAAACCAGAATTGTTTGTGGGTCTTTGGGTCACTTTTAGAGAGATGATCAATGCTCTCTTTAGAGGAAAAATGCACACCACGCAGTACCCCTTTGAGAAGTTGCCCATCTCTCCTCGATACCGAGCGATTCACGAGATGTTGCGACTGCTAGAGAGTGGTCACTACCGCTGTATTGGGTGTGGATTGTGTGAGAAGATCTGTATCTCAAACTGTATCACCATGGATACCCGATACGATGAGAACCAAAGAAAAGAGGTCAGCGAATATACCATTAACTTTGGTCGCTGTATCTTCTGTGGATACTGTGCAGAGGTTTGTCCAGAGTTAGCCATTGTACATGGACAACGCTATGAGACCGCTTCTGAGCAACGGGCGAGTTTCTCACTCTTTGAAGATATGTTAACACCGATTGACAAACTCAATCTTCAGCAAGAGTATCAAGGATTTGGTGCGGTTAGTCCCAATGCGGATGAGAACATCAAACCAACGCCTCTAGCGTACTAAAAAAGGAGAGAATGATGTATGAAGTAATAGCCTTTTATGTCTTTGCAGTATCCACCGTGATACTGTTTATGATTACGGCGATGAGTAAAAATGTCCTCTATGCGATGACCTCGTTAGCGGCAGGAATGGTGATGATCTCAGGATTCTTCTTCCTTTTGGGAGCGGACTTTTTGGGTGTTGTTCAATTGATTGTTTATGTGGGGGCAGTGATGGCTCTTTATGCGTTTGCAATGATGTTCTTTGATGCGACCAAAGATATCAAAGAGAAGCATGGTAACCCCGCGTTGGTCTTTTTACTAGGTGGATTGATGGCGATGGTCTTTGTGGTGATCTTCTCGGCTCCCATTATTGGTGAGAATGTTGAAGCCCTCTATCCCATTATTGATGGTGTTGGTAATGCAGAAGCGGTGGGTATGGTGCTCTTTACCAAATACCTTGTGCCTTTTGAGGTAGCAGCGGTTATGTTACTCGTTGCCATGATTGCAGGAATTATCCTTGCAGGTAAAAAGATGGATCACTCACTCACCACCACAGAAGAGCAGATCCATGAGGCGGATGATGAGATTTTAAAGGAGAGCAAATGATAGGGATTAGTCACTATCTGATACTATCAGGTATCCTGTTTAGTATTGGGTTTATTGGGGTACTTAGAAGAAAAAATCTTCTAATGCTGTTCTTTGCTACGGAGGTGATGCTTAATGCGGTTAATATCGCCTTTGCAGCAATTGGAAATTATTATGGCGATTTATCGGGTCAGATGTTTGCCTTTTTCGTCATCGCGGTGGCAGCTTCCGAGGTAGCTGTTGGGTTGGGTCTTTTGATCGTACTTTATAAGAAGTATGGTTCACTTGATCTGGATGTTATTGCAACAATGAAAGGATAATAGAATGGAAAGTTTAGTATACATAGCACTCTTTGCTCCTTTTGTTGGATCATTGTTTGCTGGTCTCTTCTTTGCGAGGAGTCCTAAGACACATCTGGTAGGGATTGTTAACTCAACCCTTATTGGTATTGCATTTATTGCAGCAGTTAAATTGGCGTTTCATGTTGCCGAGTTTGGGCCTGTTCATGTGACATTGATGAACTGGATTAGTGCAGGAGATCTCAATATTCCTTTTGGTTTCTTGGTGGATGAAGTTTCAGTTACCATGATGTTGGTTGTTACCTTGGTTTCAACCATTGTACATATCTACTCAACAGGGTATATGGATCATGACAAAGCTTACAATAGATTCTTTGCATATCTATCTGCGTTTGTCTTTTCGATGATGATCTTGGTGATGAGTGATAACTTTGCTGGTCTCTTTATTGGTTGGGAAGGCGTTGGGGTCTGTTCATGGCTCTTAATTGGTTTCTGGTACCACAAAGAGGATAAGCCCTTTGATGAGAATCCTTCGATCTCTCCTTCTTGGGCAGCAAACGAAGCGTTTATTATGAACCGTATCGCTGACCTTGGAATGTTGGTAGGAATCTTCCTTATCTACTGGAACGTGGGATCACTTCAATATGATGTGGTTTTTGATGCCTTACCTAATTTGGCAGATGGTCTATTGGTGAGTATTGCGATTGCACTCTTTATTGGTGCGATGGGTAAATCAGCACAGTTTCCACTTCATACTTGGTTAACCGATGCGATGGAGGGTCCTACACCAGTGTCTGCCTTGATTCACGCAGCAACCATGGTAACAGCAGGGGTATTCTTGGTGATTCGTGCCAATCCACTCTACTCACTTGAAGCGGTACAAGGGGTATCGATCTTTATCGCTTCACTGGGTGCTTTTGTGGCATTCTATGCAGCATCGATGGCACTAAGTGCACGTGATATTAAGCGTATTGTTGCCCTCTCAACCCTCTCACAGCTTGGGTACATGTTTGCCGCAGCTGGATTGGGTGCTTATTGGATTGCTCTCTTTCACCTTGCAGCACACGCCTTCTTTAAAGCGTTACTCTTTTTAGGTGCGGGTAACGTAATGCACGCCATGGATGATGAGCTGGATATCTTCAAGATGGGGGGACTCAAAAAGGTAATGATGGGATCGTACATCTATATGGGGATCGCTTCTATTGCCTTAGCGGGTCTACCTTTCTTTGCAGGGTTCTACTCTAAAGATGCAATTATTGAGACCGCATTTAATGAGGGGACTTACCTTATCTGGGCGGTCTTGGTGATTACCGCGGGAATGACGGCATTTTATAGCTTTAGACAAGTCTTCTTTACCTTCCATGGTGAAGAACGATACAAAGCCCTTGGGTTCCACCCACATGATATGTACAAATATGTACTCGTAGCGATGGCTCCTTTGGCAATTTTGGCAATCTCCTTTGGTTGGTTCATGGAAGATTACCATGAGTTTATCATCAAAGCATTGCCTGATTATGAGATGAGTCATCATACCCATCACTGGGCATGGTTACTTGGATCATTGGTCATTGTTCTGGCAGTAACAGGAATTGTAATTGCCTATAAAAAATATGCTGGAAAAGGTAAAAAAGCGTGGAAACGAAATGAGGAGTTTGAGCAGTCATTCTTCTATAAGTTGGTTGCAAATCAATACTATGTTCCTCATTTTTATGATCAATTTATTGTTCAGCCTTATATTATTATCTCTGCGAAGTTCTGGGAGATTGATAAAGCAGTGGTTGACGCTACGGTCGACATGATTGGTAAGATTATTTACAAGGCGGGGGATGTTTCTAGAGGTATGCAAGATGGTAACCTCTCATCCTACCTCAATTGGATGGGTGTTGGTACACTACTATTAGTATTGGCAGCAGCGGTCGCTGTTGTTGCAGGTTAAGGAGAGGTTATGAGTCATATATTAAGTGTCTTAATATTGTTCCCAGCACTCGCGGGTGTTCTGGGATTTGTGGTTGATAAGAAGAGTGCCAAAGCCTACGGTATTGCGGTTGCAGCTGTAGAGTTTTTACTCTCTATCTGGTTATGGATGGCGTACGATGGAAGCAACGCTGGAATGCAGTTTACGGAGTTTAGTCCCATTATTGCACAGTTTGGTATCTCCTATAATCTAGGGGTTGATGGTATTTCACTTTTCATTGTACTCATGTCTACCATGATGACACTACTGGGAATTATCTCACTTAATGAAGAGAAGATTGAGAACATGAAAAATATGATTGTCTCACTGCTTTTCTTAGAGATGACCATGGTGGGTGTGTTTGTATCTCTGGATGCCATTTTGTTCTACCTTTTCTGGGAGCTCTCTTTGGTTCCTATGCTCTATATTATTGGGGCATGGGGAGGACCCACTAGAGTTTATGCTGCGGTTAAGTTCTTCCTTTATACCTTTGCAGGGTCATTGGTGATGTTGGTTGGACTTCTTGCCATGGCATACTTCTATCAGCAAGCGAGTGGTGTGTGGTCATTTAACCTACTCGATTGGTATCAGCTGGTCTTGCCTGAAGATATGCAGTTTTGGTTATTCTTGGCTCTTTTTGCTGGGTTTGCCATTAAAGTTCCTATGTTCCCATTTCATACATGGTTGCCTCACGCTCACGGTCAAGCACCAACGATTGGTTCGGTGATTCTAGCGGCGGTACTTTTGAAAATGGGTACGTATGGATTTGTACGATTCTCATTGCCACTCTTTCCTGATGCGTCGGTAGAGATGATTCCATTTATCATGATTCTCTCATTGATTATGGTTATCTATACCGCGATGGTGGCATTTGCACAAAAAGATATGAAGCAAGTTATTGCCTACTCTTCTGTATCGCACATGGGGATCATTATGATTGGGGTTTTTGCCATGAATCCTGAAGGAATTGGTGGATCGGTATTCTTGATGCTCTCACACGGGATTGTCTCTGGAGCACTCTTCTTGCTTGTGGGTGTGATCTATGAGCGAACAGGAACCAAGATTATGGATAACTTTGGAGGGCTCGCTTCTGTGATGCCTGTTTATGCGACCATTTATGGTGTAATGTTGATGGCTTCAGTGGGGCTCCCTTTGACCATTGGATTTGTTGGTGAGTTCTTGGTATTGCTTGGATTCTATCAAGTCTCAGCCATTGGAACTGTTTTGGCGGGAACCACGATTATTATTGGTGCGGTTTACATGTTGTCCTTGTATAAAAAATCTTTCTTTGGTCCTGTGACCAATGAGAAGCTTAAAGGATTAAAAGATCTTGATGGTAGAGAGCTTACAGCCCTTTTACCACTGGTAGCAATTGTGGTTTGGTTGGGTGTTTATCCTAAACCTGTTTTAGAGCCAATCGATAACTCAGTTAAAGAGTTGGTAAGTTTTATGGAAAGTAAAGCACAGACCCAAGAGGCGAAAGATGTGATTATCGTCAGCAAAAGTGCTAAGGAGGAAGAGTAATGTTAGAGCCAGTAAAAATTAGTTTAGAGGCACTAAACCTAATGACACTAGCACCGATGCTAATAGCCATTGCGGGTGGTCTAGTGATCTTAACGATTGATCTGATAAAAGAGAACTTGCATAAGTCACTTTATGTAATGTTAACGGTGTTGATTATTCTAATCGACCTAGGGGTAACCTTGAGTCTCAATGTTAATGAGCGAGGTTTCTTTGATGTGGTATTAATGGATGGTATTGCGATTGTCACCCAAGTAATTATCTTGGTTGCGTCCATGCTCTTTATTCCTTTGGCGTTGACCTCTAAGCGGTTCCATGAGTACTCTTATCCTGAGTTCTTTGCCCTGTTCCTCTTTATGTTGGCAGGATTGCAGTTTATGGTAAGCAGTGATAACTTGATTTTGATCTTTATTGGTCTTGAGACATCATCACTTTCACTCTATACCTTGATTGCATTGCATAACCGACACAACTCATTTGAGGCAGCGGTAAAATACTTTACCATGGGTGCATTGGCTGCTGGGTTCTACTCTATGGGTGCTGCGATTCTTTATGGAATCTCAGGAAGCTTAGAGCTCTATCAGATTGCTGATGCGGTTCAGGCTCGATTGGATGAAGCAGGAATGTTGGCATTGATTATTGGTGGAGCAGCGTTTCTTTTGGCATCGTTTGCCTTTAAGCTTTCGCTCTTTCCATTCCATACATGGGCACCCGACGTTTATGAGGGAGCCTCGGCACCACTAGCAGGGTACATGTCAATCGTACCTAAAGTCGCAGCGTTTGTGGTCTCTATGAGAATTTTTGAGATGTTTATTCACCTCAATGTTACATGGGTTGAGAATGCGATTTTAACTTTGGCGGTTATTACCATGACCTTAGCCAATATCATGGCACTGGTTCAAGAGGATGTTAAGCGTATGTTGGCATACTCTTCGATCTCGCATGCAGGGTTTGTTATGGCAGCAATTGCGATTGCTACAACCAAGTCTAACTCGGCAATTTTCTTGTACTATGGATTGTTCCTCTTTACGAACTTAGGAGCATTTGCAATGCTATGGGTTAGCCGACATAAGCACCGTGTTCACCATGCACGATTTGACCACCCTTATGAGAAGTTCTCGGGAATGATTGGGATTATGCCTGTAGGTGCGGTAGTCATGGCACTCTTTATGCTTTCACTTGCGGGTGTACCACCCTTCTCGGTCTTCTGGGGTAAGATCTACATTATGTCTGCTGCGGTAGATGTAGGTATGATCTGGTTGGCGATTGTTATGGGGATTAACTCAGCAATTTCAGCCTTCTATTACTTGAAGTTGATTGTCTATATGTTCTTACGAGAGCCATCCGCCACAACTAGAGAAGAGACCGTTTACTATAACGTCTCTAAACCTCTTATGACGGTACTTGGTTTGACTGTATTTGTTACTGTGGGTTCAATGTTCTATGTGGATCCACTCTTAGAGTACATCACTGAGATGGTTAAAGTGAGTGGATATTAATATCCACTCTGCGGGGTAGAGGCATACTCTATCCCCTGAAGAAGTGTATTCTTATCGGCTCCTTCAGGAACCTTTACAATAACATTCCCCAATTTAAATTTATTTTCTGGTAATTCATCTTCTCTATAAAATCTAGGATCATCATCATATTTGTAAGTAATCACAGGTTCAGGCTCTACCCACTCTTCTGCAACAAAGGCTTCGGGATCATCTTTAAGTTCCGTAGTATAGGTTGGGTTCTCTAAAGGGATAGTAATGGTTTCAGCAGGTTGTACGGAAGCGATCTCTTCTTGAACTAGAATCGTGTCGACATGAGGATCTTCAACCAAACCATACTGTGTGTTGTAAGGGTGGAGATAAGTGTCATTAACTATGGCTTCATTGAGATGCTCTTGGTGGTGAGATGTACATCCTGTAAATAGCATAAAGGAGGAGAGAAGTGGAAGCAGGTGATAGTTTCTGAGTTGGGGGATAAACATGGCTATTCCTTATTTTAATATTTTATAAAATAAAATATATAATAGTATTGCTTAAAAAAGTGATAATTTTTTATATTTTTAAGCCAATTCTAATCTCTGTTTAACAGAGCTTTAACTATTATGTTGTCTCTCATATAGATAAGGATAAAAATGAATATAAAATCAGATTGTCTGAGTTGCTTATTAAACCAATCTTTGCGTGTTACCAAACACCTAGAGGTGGATGAACCCACCGCTCAAGCAATGCTCAAAGAGGCAGCATGTTCGATCGCTTCGTATCAGGATATCACCCCTCCTGTGGCTGCGGCAGATCTCTATCCTAAGTTAGCCAAGCATGTGGGGAAAGAGGATCTCTATGCCGATCTTAAAGCCCGATCGACCCAAGAGGCAAGCGAACTTCTCCCATGGGTACGTGAGCAGATTAAATCGGATCAAGAGCCCCTTAAAGGTGCCATCAAGGCATCGGTAGCAGGTAACGTGATTGACTTTGCTACGCCCAACCATTTTGATCTTGAGGAGGAGTTTTTAAAGGTTTTTCAAACCCCTTTTGCTCTGAGTGATGAGGAGTGCTTTTTTGATGCTTTATCAAAAGCCAAACGCCTCATGATTGTGGGGGACAATGTCGGAGAGCATCTCTTTGATAAGCTTCTTCTCCAAGAGATTGCAACATCCTATCCTGATATACAACTCTACTATGCGGTACGTGGTTTGCCCATTATCAATGATGTTACCCTCAAAGAGGCAAAAGAGGCAGGCATTGATGCGGTTGCAACGCTTGTGGACTCAGGTGTGGACAGTGCAGGGCTTGCCTATGAGCGTGCAAGTGATGATTTTATGGCATGTTACGATCAGATGGATCTGATTATCGCCAAAGGAATGGGCAACTATGAGTGTCTAGAGGGAGTAGGGGATGGGCGTATTTTTCATCTCTTTAAGGTCAAGTGTGATGTGGTCGCCTCCCTCTCTGGTGTACCTTTGGGGAGTTTGGTCTTTGTTCAGAATCAAGCTTAAAGTAGTCTTTTCTGTAGCTCCTCTAGCGTTTCTGTAGTGGTTTGCTCAAACTGTGAGCGGTTAAAGGTGCGTTGACGTTTGGCAAGGCGAGCGGTATTGATAATGATCTTTTCAATCAGCTCTGTTTTGGTGTAGATTCCATCAAAATAGTCCAGTGTCTCCCGAATACCAATCGCTTTCATGCAGTTTGGGGCACGGGTGTAGGTTTTTTCGAGATAAAAAACTTCATCAATAAGCCCCTCTTGAATCATCCGATGGGTGCGTTGACGGATACGCTCTCGCAATATCTCTTTATCCACGCTAATCTCATAGATGGGTAGTGGTTCTTCAATGCTTGGTTGTGGTGGGTGTTGTTTAAAGTATTCAGAAGGGGGTAAGTTGGTCTCATAGTAGAGATTGAGCATCTTCTCAATTCTATACCGATCGGAGGGTTTGATCTTTTGCATGTAGTGAGGATCAATGTTGATAAGAATCGCATGCCCCTCTTTAAGCGTCGCACGGGTTCTTTCAAGGGTCTCTTGGCTGATGGGGGGTAGAGGAGTAATCCCCTCAAGAAGAATTTTAAGATAAAAGCTGGTTCCTCCAACAATGATTAACCCTTTTCCTTCGTTAATTGACTCCTCTTTGGCATCTTGATAGGTCTGCATAAAAAGGGTCACATCAAATGACTCATTGGGATAGATCAGATTAATCCCAAAATGTTTGACGTTGGCACGCTCCTGAATCGTGGGTTTTGCTGAGACGATATCAATCTCTTTATAGAGTGCAAGCGAATCGAGTGAAAGAACATTATAGTTATGTTTTTGAGCATATGCAATGGCAAGGGCACTTTTGCCTGAAGCGGTTGAACCAATCAGTGCAAGTTGTTTAAATGTGGGCATAAGGACTACTTTTTTAGAGCCATTTTAGAGTAAAATGGCTAAAATTTAGTTAATCGTTGGGGAGATTTTATCTTTCTAAATTTAAATCCAAAGTGAAATCATGAAAAAACTTCCTATAGGGATCAGCACATTTAGCACCATACGCGAAGAGAACTATATCTATGTCGATAAAACCCAAGATGCCTATAACCTCATTACCAACTACAACTACACCTTTCTCTCACGCCCTAGACGGTTTGGAAAGTCACTCTTTTTGGACACACTCCAAGAGATTTTTAAAGGGAATCAGAAGCTCTTTGAGGGGTTGTATATTTATGATAAGTGGGATTGGAGCAAGCAGTATCCTGTGATTAAGCTCAGCTTTTCAGGCAATCGAAATACAGAAGAGCTAAAACAGGCTATTTTTAAAAATTTAGACTTTGCTCAAAAAAAACTGGGCATATCGTGTCAAAAAAATTATGATTATGCCATTTGCTTTTCTGATCTCATTCAAAAATCGTATGAGAAGTATCAGACCAAAGTGGTTATTTTAGTCGATGAGTATGATAAACCAATATTAGATAACTTAGATCAAATAGAGGTTGCTAAGGAGTGCCGAGAAATTATCAAAAGACTCTACACACAGATTAAAGAGAATGATCGATATATCAAATTTGCCTTTTTAACAGGGGTAAGTAAATTTAGCAAAGCGAGTATCTTTAGTGGACTCAATAACCTACGGGATATTTCCCTGCTTCCTAAGTTTGGAACCATCTGTGGCTATACCCAAAACGATATAGAGACCACCTTTTTACCCTATTTGGAGGGTGTTGATTTAGAGGAGTTAAAACGCTGGTACAATGGGTATAACTTTTTAAGCGATAAGGTCTATAACCCTTTTGATATTTTGCTGTTTATCGACAGTAATTATGCCTTTAGAAACTACTGGTTTAAAACAGGCACGCCAAGCTTTTTGATTAAACTCTTTCAATCTCAATACTATAACTTGGCAAAGTTTGAAAATTTAAAGGTGAATGAAGCCCTACTTGATGCCTTTGATATTGAGCGAATCAACCTAGAGACGGTTATGTTTCAGAGTGGTTATCTGACGATCAAAGAGGTTAGACAGAAACGCCAACGGGTTGAATATACTCTAAGTTACCCCAACTTTGAGACCAAAATGAGTTTTAATGATTATCTACTGGATTACTTGGTTAAAAGCCCCATTGAAAAGGGGGAGATACAGAGCCATCTAATCGATATCTTAGAAGAGGCAGATTTAGATCAGCTTGAAACCACCCTAAAATCCCTCTTTGCTTCCATCGCCTATAACAATTTTACCAATAACGACATAGCAAACTATGAAGGGTTCTATGCTTCTGTCATCTACGCCTATTTTGCAGGAGCAGGGTTTGACCAGATCATTGCCGAAGATGCCACCAATGCTGGACGGATTGATTTGAGTGTCTTTATTGATAATAAGGTCTATATTTTTGAGTTTAAGATCAATCAGCGTGGAGCCTTAGAGCAGATAAGAGCTAAAAACTATCATCAAAAGTATTTGGCGGATTATAATGAAATCTATCTGATTGGGGTGGAGTTTGATAGCCATCATCGTAATGTGGTGAAGTATGTTTGGGAGAGGGGTTAAAATATAAGCTATCTAGAAATAAACTCAAACACAATACTACCATAATAACTAATAGGGTAGAATACCGTTTTTATTAAAAAAGGATACGCGATGTTGTTTGACAAAGAGAATCGATTTAATCTTGCCAATTTGATTACGTTTGGTAATATTGCTGCGGGGTTGATTGCCATTCATTTTATTGTGCATGGGGATTTTTTTACGGCGATTATTTTGGCGTGGATTGCAGGGGCGTTGGATATTGCCGATGGGAAGGTAGCACGAAAGTTTAATCTCTCAACCGAGTTTGGGATTCAAGTAGATAGTTATGCGGATTTTATCTCGTTTGTGGTGATGCCCTCCTTTTTACTCTATTATGCCATTACCAAAGAGGCTTCGATGGCACAAGAGTTGATCTTGGGCTTGCTCTTTATTGCTTATATTATCTCTGGGCTTCGACGATTGATTGAGTTTAATCTCAAGTCTGAAGAGGGAGAGGTGGCTAAGTATTTTGAGGGGGTTCCCACACCATTGGGGGCAATTTTGCTTTGGGTGCTCTATCTACTCTTTGCGTATCATGTTATTGGTAGTCCTTGGGTTATTGGACTTTTTGTGGCGGTGATTGCATGGTCGCTCAACAGTAAATTACGGATCCCTCACCCATAATGATAGAGCAAATCAAAATCAAACTTGCCCATCTCTCTGAGTTGGTGATGTTTCAACACTCGATCTTCTCTCTGCCCTTTATCTTTATTGCGATGCTTGTCGCTGCTAAGGGGTGGTTTGGGTGGAAGCTCTTTTTTCTTGGGATTCTAGCGGCGGTTAGTGCCCGAAACTTTGCCATGGGGGTCAATCGTTACCTTGATCGGGATATTGATGCGCTTAATCCCCGCACCCAAAATCGTCCTTCGGTGGATGGACGGGTAAGTGTGTTGAGCATGCAGGTTTTTATTGGGGTAAATGCAATACTTTTTGTGGTGGTTGCCTACTTTATTAACGATCTGGCATTTAAGCTTTCGTTTCCTATTTTACTCATTCTAGGAGCCTATACACTTTTTAAACGCTTCTCCTCGATGGCACACTTGATCTTGGGAGTGACGTTGGGGCTTGCCCCCATTGCAGGTGTGGTGGCAGTTTTAGGAGAGATTACCCCATGGTCACTCTATCTTGCTGCTGGGGTGCTATTTTGGGTGGCGGGGTTTGACCTGCTTTACTCTTTGCAAGATATGGAGTTTGATAAAGCACATGGACTCCACTCGATTCCCGCAAAGTTTGGAGCAGAAAAAACCCTTTTGATTGCTAAGTTTTTTCATCTGATGACCATTGTTTGGTGGGCAGTTTTTGTCTCTAGTGCAGGATTGGGCTTTTGGGCAATTTTGGCGGTGGTGTTGAGTGCGGTAATGCTGGGGTATGAGCACTATTTGGTCAATAAAGATTTTACCAAGATTGATCGAGCCTTTTTTACGGTTAATGGTTATTTGGGGATTCTATTTTTAGTTTTAATTGTGTTGGAGGTAGCCTAAATGGAGATGCAACTTTTATATATTTTTAATCTATTCTCTTTTGTTGGGGTGATTGGGATTTTAATCTATCTACTCTTAGAGCGTACCAAGCAACAAGTCAAAGAGCATCGTTATGATCGTCAATCGGATAAACTTGACCAGTTAGAGCGACATGTTTATGAGCTCGAAGAGCGACTTGCCGAGCTAACACCACAAAGCTCTGATAATGCAACCAAAGATAAGATTATTCAGATGTATGAATCGGGAGATGATTTAATGTATATCCAAGATGCCCTAGGGGTAAGCCGTGCCAAGATAGAGATGGTGCTCAAATTTTACAAACTTCGCCAAAAAAGAGAAAAAAAATGATTTTTCTCTTGAAATTCAAGAATAAATAGGGTATACTTTCAGCCTTTCAACAATGATGCACTCATAGCTCAGCTGGATAGAGCACCGGTTTGCGGTACCGGCGGTCGGGAGTTCGAATCTCTCTGAGTGTACCATAATCTTCTTTTATAAAACTCATCAAATTATCAGATATAAAATAGTATAACTTCACAACTACTCTCTTTGAGCTTAAAAGGAGCCCTTATTAAATTAAAACAACCATGGTATCGTCTTGACTCCTTCTCTTTTTTTCAAATTTCTTTTTTAGCATTACTCTATTTTGTAGCGGGAGAGTTAAGTTTTGCTGTCTCTCGCGAGAACAGTATTGTGACGGTGGTGATTTTTTTTGCCGAGGGGTTTGCACTTAGTGGTGTTTTACTTTTTGGTAGAAAGATGATTGTTGGAATTTTTTTAGGGCAATTATGGTTAACCTATGGACATATGCCTCTGACCGCGGGGCTTGCCATATCTTTGGTCAATAGTATGGAAGCTTTTTTAGGGTTGTGGCTCTTTGAATATTTTAAGTTGGATCGAAAGCTCTCTACTACAGGGGATGTATTTGGTTTGATTCTTTTAATTGCGCTAATTTTACAACCCTTCTCTTCGCTTCTTGGTAACATGGTATTATTTTTGTTTGGAATGGTCGAAGAGAGTGAAATCTGGAAGAGTGTCTTTGCTTGGTGGTTTGGTAATGTGTTAGGACAAGTTTTGATGGTTCCCACACTGTTGTTGATTTATGCACAGTGGGAGAAGCTTGAGATCATTCGACTAGCGGGAGTAGGGATTTTCTTTGCTGGGCTCTCGTATGTGTTGCAGGTACTCTCTCCGATTTCCAATGTCTTTTTATTGCTCTCTGTAACGTTTCCTTTGATTCTTTATACCTCTTCGCGTTTTGGAATGGCGTATGGTGCTTTTGCCATGGTAGTGATTAGTGTGGTAACACTCTATCTGAGTATCTTAGGCTTGGGAAGTTTTGGTGGAGAGGGTTCTGTGGATAATCTGATTAATCTTAATTTCTATTTTCTCTCGCAGATGCTGTTACTTTTGACCATTGGTACGCTTTTTGAGGAGCGAAAGAATCGAGAGGTGGAGCTTGAACGAGAGATTGCTAAAGCCTTAAAACAAAATCAGGAACAGACCTTAATGCTGTTACAGCAGTCCCGTTTGGCACAGATGGGACAGGTGATTAATATGATTGCCCATCAGTGGCGACAACCGTTGAATAATCTTCTTTTAATCTGTGAAGTGTTGGTCTATCGATATGAGAATAATGAGATTAATGATGAGGAGATTCAAAGGTTTCAGCATGACTCAACTCTTCAGATCCGTCAAATGTCTAAAACCATCGATGATTTTAGAGACTTTTTTCAGCCACGTAAGGCAATAGAGCGTTTTGAGCTTAATAGGGTTTTAGAAGATCTGATCTTAATGGTGGAGCCTATTTTTAGGTTAGAGCATATTGATCTGGAGTTTAAACGAGAACAAGAGGTTGTAATAGATGGCTTCCCCAATGAGTTTTCACAAGCTGTTTTGAATATTATTTATAATGCTAAAGATGCTTTTGTGGGTAAATCTCAAGATCAGAAGATGGTTAAAATTGAGATAGATCAACAAGAAGCGGTTGTGGTATTGAGCATTTGGGACAATGCAGGAGGTATTCCTGAGGAGATCATCGAGAAGATCTTTAATCCTTACTTCTCAACCAAAGAGAACCTTAATGGTACAGGTTTGGGGCTTTATATGTCTAAGATGATTATTCAGACCCACATGGGGGGCAAGTTGATTGCTAAAAACCATGCAGAGGGGGCAGTGTTTATTATTGAGTTGGCGTTAGCCAAAGAGCATCTCTAGGAGAGCTTTATGGCTCTTTGGGTATGATACCTACAAAAAAGGTTAAATCCAATGAAGATAACACTCAGTTTAAGTGGTGGTGGTCTGCGTGGTGCTGCCCATATTGGTGCCATTAAGTTTCTAGAGGAGCAGGGGGTAGAGATTACAGCCGTCTCAGGAAGTAGTGCAGGTGCTATCGTGGGACTCTTTTTGGCGTATGGGCTTAAGAGCGATGAGATGTTGGATTTCTTGCATAATTTAGAGCGAAAAGAGCTCTTTTTATGGTCAGGAATGGATAAACTTGGGCTCTTTTCGATGAAGCGTTTTGAAGATAAACTGCGTGCCACAATCCCTGTAACGGGGTATGATGCGTTAAAGATACCGCTTTATACTTGTGTAACAGATATCGATACGGGAGAGTTTCATTACATTCATCAGGGGGATCCTATTGCTTATACGGTTGCCTCTTCTACCATTACACCACTTTTTACACCCAAAAGAATAGGAGACCACTGCTACATTGATGGGGGTTTTTCAGATAACCTTCCTATTAAGCCACTGCTCTGTTATTACGAGAAGAATCTTGCCATTAATATCAACCCTTTAATTGCTGAAGAGTTGGAAAGTTTTAAATCGTTATTGATTCGCTCTATTTTGATTATGATCCGTTCGAACTCTATGCCTGCAAAGCGATTAACCAATGCCTATCTTGAGGTCAAAGGGGTTGCAAAGATGCACCTTTTTGAGTTTTCAGAGATTCAACGTGCTTATCAAGCAGGCTACGAAGAGATCGCCGCTCAGTGGGGGGAGTTGAGTAAGAAGTTGGTATAATGCCACAAAAATTAGAATAGGAGCATTATGGAACAGCGTGTGCGGGTATTGATTGATTGTCCTGATGAGAAGGGGCTGGTGTATAAGATTTCAAAAGTCTTTTTTGATCGCAATTTAAACATTGAGAACAACCGAGAGTTTGTGGATCGTGAGAAGGGGCGTTTTTTTATGCGTACGGTGGTGACGGGAGATTTTGATATTGAAGAGCTCAACCAAGCACTCACTGCTGTAATCCCTACGGGAGCCAATCTTCAGGTGATTGCTCCTAAACGTAAAAAGATTATTATTCTAGCAACCAAAGAGTCGCATGCCCTTGGGGATATTCTTGTAAGACATGAGGCAGGAGAGTTGGATGCCGATATCGAAGCGGTTATTGCCAATCACAATACACTTAAAGCCTTGGTAGAGCGTTTTGAGATCCCATTTTTTCATATCTCAGCAGAAGGCTTGAGTCGCGAGGAGCATGAAGCACAGATGATGAAACAGATTAATATGCATGCGTTTGATTTGATTGTTTTGGCAAAATATATGCGTATTTTAACCCCAAACTTTGTTTCGGCTTATCCTAAAAAGATTATCAATATTCATCACTCCTTCTTGCCTGCTTTTATTGGTGCTAATCCTTATAAACAAGCGTATGAACGTGGGGTCAAAATTATTGGTGCTACGGCACACTTTGTGACCGATGATCTGGATGAAGGACCCATTATTGCTCAAGATGTGATTCCTGTTAATCACCGTTTTGAGTGGCGAGATATGCAACGGGCGGGGCGTGATGTCGAGAAGATTGTGCTCTCACGTGCTTTGGGTCTGGTTTTGAATGATCGGGTCTTTGTTCATGGTAATAAAACCATCATCTTTTAGAGGGACAAGGGAGGATTGGCTCCTCATAGTAACCAGAGAGATGCTGGTTAGAGGGGCGTTGAGGGTGCTCTGTTTGTAGCGATTGGATGCTCTCTTGATTGTTGCACCGATCCTCTTGTATAAGCTGATAGATGGTATAGCCCAACCAGATAATCAGTAGGCTAATGAGTGGCAGTAGTAGTCTATTTAACATGAATATTTACTCCTTTACTGTGGGCTCTAAACTCGGGTGCATAGAGACTTTCGATGGTGGCAACACCACTACTAAATGAACCTTGATGGGTAACAAAAAGTGGATACTCAAAGATGTAGGTTCCCTTTTGAAGTCGATCAACAAAGAAATAGGTTGCACTATCTTGAGTGCTCTTATAGTAGCCAAAATCTCCTTGCCATTTGTATTGACTGAGTCGATTGGTTGGCTCAAAGGTACTGGCGTGCTCATCTTTTATCATGAGATACTCCATATCTCGATCGAGATGAATACTCAGTTGCACTTTAACTTTGTCACCTACATGTAGGGTTGTCTGGTTGAGTTTGAGTAGCTTCTTCCCTCTTGGGTTCTCTTTGATAAGGTAGATCTCTTTCTGGATAGAAATTGGTTGGTTAGGTGGTGTGGTTTTAATCTCGTTTAGGGGTTGGAGATATTGCCAATAGATTGCTCCCCATGCTGGAGCAGGATTGGGGTTTTTAAGTACAACAGCCGATAGATTATGATCCCATAACTTTAGGGGAATATAGAGATAGCCTGCAGATTGATCACTCTTTTTTAGTGCCTCTTCGAGAGAATGCTGAATCGCTTTAATAGGGGGGGTAAACTCAATGGTTACAGCTTGTGAGGACTCAAAGAGTTTTCCGTTAGAGAGAAGTGCATAGATCGCCATGGTGGTGGATTTGGTACTTGACCAGTGGTTGGTCTGTTTGTTTTTGAGTAACCAACGTTTAAGTCCATGGATAAAGGTGGTATCATTGCTTAGATGTTCAAACAGTGTAATCATAAGACTTTGTGTCTCGATCGGTGTTGCGAGGGTATCGGGGGTATGGATATACTTAAAGTGAATCCCTTGTTCTTGATCGATAATGGCACGCTCTTTTAGTGAAGTTAAAATCTTCATGGCAGTATCGTGATGGTTGGTCTCTTGCATGGTCAGTGCCATTAATACTTGTTGATGGATCTCTTTTTCCATCCAATACTCCTCTATCTGAGAGAGATAGTAGCGATAGGGCTCTAGAAGTGCTGGAGGGATTTTGTCTTGATAGAGACTTCGAGTATAGAGGTAGTGAATAACCAGTGGGCTTAGGTGGTCAGCTTTCCAGTGTGTTATGTTGGCATCAACACTCTCTTTTAGCGTCTGGTAGCTCTGGAGTAGTTTTTGATCGATATAGGCAAGGGCATCTTTAAGGTGGGGATCATCCCGTCGATCTACTCCAAGCTGTTTGAGCTCTCCAAATCCTTGTAGGATATATTGGGTGGTAAACCAGTTGCTTTTGCCTCCATTAAACCATGACCATCCTCCATCGTGATTTTGGTTTTTAATGAGTGACTTAAAGCTCTTGTTTGCTCCCTCTTTAAGCTTTTGAGTATCTAAAATATTGCTAAGTTGATGCATCTGTTGGGTCTGGTTTTGTGCGGTAAGCATCCATGGAGACTCTTGCAGTAGGATTGATTTGAGTTGGCTTTTTTTCTCGAGAGGGGTTTTGAGCTGATCTTCAGCTTGCCACGCTTTGAGAAAGAGTTGAACCTTAGTACTCTCCTTAATGATTCTTTGAGCAATCATATTGGCAAAGTAGCGAGAGAAGAGCATATCATTACTGGCATAAGGAGACTCCATCAGATAAGGCAGTGCCAGTAGTGCATACCATGTAGGGTTACTGCTAAATTCCAAATAGGTACGGTAGGGGGTGGTTTGGTTCTGTTTTGTCAACGAAGGAAGAGAGATTGTTCTCTGCTCTTGGGCATTGACCCAGAGGGGTAGACTCTGGGTAATAAGGGTTTGGTTCGAGAGAATAGGGATAAGCTTTTGTTCCCCATCTTCATAAGCGCCACTCTTGGCTGTTACGCGGTGTATGAGGGCAGAGAGATTTTGATCTTTTGGTACCCTAAAGTTAAACGCTATGGTCGTTGAAGCATTGGGGGGAATCTTGAAATTTTGGCTTTTAGCAGGAATAATGGGGTGTTGATCTTTAGGGTCAAGTAACTCCATATGACAGCTACCATTAATCTCATGATTTTGCATATTAACAATCTTCTCTTGTAGTACAATTTGATCCCCTTGGCGGAAGAAGCGTGGAGGATTGGTGCTAATCATAAGCTCTTTTTGGGTAACAAAGCTTCGTTCTATGGTTGCCATCTTAAGCTCTTTATTGTGTATAAAGCCTAAAAACTTCCATCGGGTTAATGCTCCATTGGTTGTAAAATCTACAATAATCTCTCCTGAGGCATTGCTTCTAAGGTGCGGAGCAAAGAGTAAGGTTTCATAGAGGTCTTTGCGAATGGGTATGGGATTGGGGCTCTTCTCTGGCTCTATCATGCTATCAATTGGCACCGCTTCTGGATTGTTGTTTGAAGCTAAAGCAGTTACTGGTTGAGGAGAGGGGACTGCCTGCTCATAGATACGGTAACTTTGGGTATCTTGAATGAGATCAAACCAGTTGAGTCGATAGAAGTGTCGCTCAAGAGGTGCTTTGGCTTGAGACCAGTATCGATAGAGATGTTGTGCTTTAAAGTCGTGTGCTCTCCATGAGGCTCTGTAGGGGAACTGATAGTGAGGATAGATGAAAGGAAGATCAAATTGGTGTGGTAAGATCTGGTCAAGTGCTGCATCATAGATGGTAGCAACCATCTCGGCTTCTATCTTCTCTTCGGTTGGATCTGTAACACGAATACGCCACTGCTCTTTCTCATTGGGTTTAAGGTGATCTCTAAAGCTGAGCAACTCAACGTTTAGATGATTATTCCATGGTACAGGAATGGTACCTTTTTGGATATAGGGGCGGTTGTCTTGGACGAGGAGTATTTGATAGTGGAGATCTCCCTGATCCTCTTTTTGGATAGGGATCTGCTCTTTGTGGAGCTGATGAAGGGGGATCCATTTGCTTTGAATCACCTCTTGATTTCGATAAAGCATAAAGTAGACCATGGCATCTGTAGCAGAACTTTTAATGTTTAATGTGGCAGTTGCCCCCACTTTAAAACTCTTTTTATTGAGTTTTGTCCAGAGATAGGTGGGGTAAGGGGGAGTAGAACTCTGCATGCTATAGATGGTAATCATTTTACTCTTTTTGAGTTTGGTTCCATAGCGATCTTCACTGGTAAGGGTTAAAAGATATTGCCCCTCCTCAAGATTTCCTAAAAGAAGTTTTTTTGATTTTTTTGTATTAACATGGAGTCTCTTTATCGGTTTAAGACGAAGCTTCTTTTCATCATAGGTATAGTGTTTAAAGAGTCGTTCAAAACTCTCTTTATCGTAAGTTGGGCGATCGACCATTGACCAGTAACGTGTACGGTAGAGTTTTTTAGAAGGTAAAACCTGCTCAATGGTAAGCTCTCCCTCAAGAGGTTCCAAGGTACCATCAAGATTTTTACTTTCGATAAGAAGGCTTTTGGGATCACTTTTTTTGATCTCATCGGGAATATTGAGTGCCACATTGAGTGCGACAAAACCTAACTGAAGCTCTTTGGTTTTGATCTGGGTCTCCCCTGTTGTATCGGTTATCTCTACACTAATTTGATAGGTAAAGTTGGGCTGTTCCTCTTTGGGAATGGTAGGATCAGGGAGGGCTTTAAACTGAAAGCTAAAAGAGCCATCTTGTTTGGTTTTTACCTGACCTGAAGCGACCTCTATATCATTGGATGTGGGCATGGGATACCACGGAAGATGCCAAGGAAACGAGGCTTTACGGTAGACATGGTATCGAACCTTGCCTTGATCGATGGGGCTTTGGGTGTAGCTTTTTGCTTCTCCATGAATGGTGATACGATCTCCGAGTCGGTAACTCCCTTTGAGTGGAGCAAATGTGATCTCAAACTTAGGACGTTTATAGGCTTGGACATGGATAAACTTTCGACCAATTAATCCCTCTTCGGCTTTGAGTTCATAACGTCCTAGTAGAGATTTTTTGGGGATCAAAAAAGAGCCACTAAAGGTACCAAAGGCATTGAGTGAAAAGTTTTGACTCTCAATGCGTCGTCCTTGAGGGTCAAGGAGTGAGAGTTTAAT